>Ga0308158_10002562_pt1 | contig 16962 bp, 11 predicted proteins | sample PhyBR2_FD_201038 | JGI IMG/M metagenome (GOLD analysis project Ga0308158, IMG submission 201038) | Phyllosphere microbial communities from UC Gill Tract Community Farm, Albany, California, United States - DLSLB.R2 | ecosystem: Host-associated > Plants > Phyllosphere > Unclassified | place: USA... | reverse complement strand
CTGCGGATTAACTCAGTAGACACGGCTAAGCATGTAGTACCGACAGCGGAGTACTGGCGGACGGGGGTTCAAATCCCCCCGGCTCCACCAAATCTGCAGAAGAAGACGTCTTAGGGCGTCTTTTTTTGTGTCTGGGATTCAGTGAATACGCGGCCTCTAGGGCTTTTGCGGTCTTTGGAGAGTTTTCGAGCTTCACTCGTTCGGGTATCTCAAGCGGTATTTCAGCTCATCCAGTGCAAACATCTGGAATATCGAATCAACGCTTGGCGCCAATCTCACGCCTGTTCTAAACCACCGCTTCTCTGATCAACAGCTCAAGTGTCAAGCCGGCGCCCAAGGATAAAGTCCTTACTAATAGTCACGGTTTACAGCTCCTTCTACACAGTAATAGCTCGTTGCGGTAGAACTTCACCCATCGTAAACTGGTATCAACGGAAGCAGATTTATACTTGATTTGGAACATACCCGAACGGTTACTGGCGAACACGCGTACGATGTCCTCATCGTTCACTTTGAAAGAATTATTTGATACGACGAGTATCACCCAAGACACAACAAGGACCGCATTCGGCGTAACGAACCGGATTATGCGCTATGACTTGAGTAGCGAAAGTTCGACCAATTACCTACGAGCGTTATATGCGACTCATCATGTGCTTGAATACTGGTTGTATCTCTTGAGAAAAAGCGAACCGTTAAACCCGACTAGTTTTTAGGTTAATCACCCTGAAACCGCACCGTCAGTGACAAGACGGCCTAACTCTACCTCAGCCGCGCATGACCGGATCGAGCCAACACTGTTCATCTTGGAATTTTCTCAAAGCACACAGCTATACACCTATGCATATAAAAATTCAGATGAACAATAGCGTGACGACACATTACGCTAAGCAATATGACATCTCTATTTCGAGGCAACTTGGTGGCGAATCTTGGGAGACCAGTTTCCATGGAACAATTTCCGAGCAGCAGTAATAGCTACAGCCTGGATGGCCGAAAACCACCCCAGTAGCGAGCTTATAACTGATCTAGGACTTTACGCCTGTATTACAATAGGGGTGAACAATTTGACCATTACTGGCTGTTCCTCGACCACCTTCACGCCTTCGAACTTTATGATCATAGGAAACAGACTTTGACGGATCCAAATACCCTTGGCATAGCGAGCACCTAGGTAGACTTGGCAGAAAAGTATTGATAAATATTTTTGATTTTGTTTCATCATTGAAAGCTGCAGAGGCTTGCGCCTCGCCTATATCTAAGACGCGACCCGACAGTCCAATTTTAGACGCTACGGTTGAAAAGGCTAGCTTTCCTCCAAGCTCAGAATTACTTGAAGGTGAAGAGGCAACCTGAGTCAAATACTCAAACATATCAGCCATTCTAGGAACTCTCTGCTTTTTGCTCATATTTTGAAGGAGCAGAGTGATTATGGACTTGTTGGTTATCAAAAAACTCTCAACATGTACTCGTGCAGCAGTAAATCTTTTGAAAAATCCATCATCATTAAACATGATTTTTTTGGCCACCAATAAAATCATCCCTAAAAACAAGAACCTATTGTATTTTCCTCGCTCATTGTAAAAATATACTGCCGGATGCAACCCTAAGCTGCCCGCTGAATTTCCCGTTATCCGTTTTAAAACCTCTAAAGAGTGCTTCATGCTAGTTATTGTTTGTAGACCTGTATTATCATCTTCGTATTTCTCGATCGGTATCGGCTCTTTCGACCGCGAGGAGGCGATAGTCAGAAAATCGATAAGCAATGCTAGAGCTTCTACGGGTGACACCGATCCTCCTAGTGGCACATCAAGGGTCTTGAGAGGCATCTGGGACTCCGGATTAAATAACAGCCCGTGCAGCTCATTTGCCAAAGATCGCATTTTAGACTTGTTCGTATTGCCAAACTGCGACCAATATTCATGTCCGTTACCAGAACGTAATATCGCTCTAGCTGCAACTGCAAAAGGCTTCCTCCTATTTTTTATAAGCATTTCCTCTATATCATCTAGAGGCGTACCTTGGGAGTTGATTTTGAAAAAAGAAGTTTCTGCAACACTTGCATTCCCTTGGATCCACTGGAGGTTTAGAGGCCGAGTAAAAAGTCTAGACGCCCTGTTCGCCATAGCTACATCGCCGCTAACTTTTTGCCCTACATAACTTCTCAGAGTAGAATACCTTCCAACACTTGACTCCACTAGACGCCTAGTGCGGGCAGCTATCTTTTTTTGCTCATTTGATATATCCCCACTATAGAATTCACGACTAATAGAACCATCCCCGTAATCGTCTACCATCCAAGCGCGCAGGGCGCTAAGCCGATGACCCCCATCGATTACAAAGATTGAAGTCGGAGACTTCCAGAGTATAAGCGAAGGTATGACCTCATTATCAAGAAAGCTTGTAATGAATGTTGCTATCTGCTCTGGACTCCAGTGATTTGTTTCTCTCTGAAAATCCGGTTTCCTTAGCAGTTTGAGAATTGCAGAATCGGACTCAAGATGCGATATTGGAAAATCCCTAATCAGCTCAAGCTCAATTATATCCTCGTTAATAACCGCGAAATCCTCTCGGGGAATCATGGCATCTAGATTCACACGCTGAGTCATTAAATCTCCTGGCTCTCGACAGAGCTTATTTTAGCTTTAGTAGACATGGCCATTTCAAAGGCACTGGACACTATGGTCTCCAGCTCATCGACTTCCAAGAAGGTTAAATCAATGATTTGATTTTTTACGCGTAGTAATTTTGTTGCACCGCGCATAGTGTGCTCCATGGTTCGCCGACCCATTCTCTCCGCGGTTCTCAGCCACCCCTCCGCTATCGCGAGGGCCAGACTAGGGCTACCACCGACAGATGACCGCTCAAAAATCTGAACCATGGCATCTTCGGACAACTCGCGTATAAGCGCCCACCGGTCAGAATGACCTTCACCTCGATCAAGAACTGTTCCGCGTACCCAGAGCCTCTGAAACGAATTGCGAACACCACCGGCATAGCGCTCACGTGACTGCTCTGTAAAACGCCAGGCCACAACATCAGGCGCCAGCACAGCGCACATGAATGCCCATACGTCATCGCGAAGTGCCTCCCCCGTCATAAGCGCCTCTTGCTGACCAAGGTAGATAGCTGCATCTTGGTCGAACTGGGCTCGGGCAGATTGCGTGTTTACCGTGGGAAAGCCTTGCTTTTGTGCAATTCGTCTCAGCTGCGCGGCTATAGCAACTGCGACGCCATCTGCTTTTGTTCCTCCACTAGGAGCGCTGGATTTGAGGGCTGAGTAAGTCCTAAGCGCATCGAGGTTGCCCTTATTGGAGAACGGCGTGCTCTCAAAATTTTCTAGAATAGTAGTAACGCCGTGAGCCTTCAACCGAGGTAAGAGTGAGACACGCATTAGTCGTATTCCCCTAAATCGGCCGCCGCTAGGATAGCGGCCCTGAACCTACCAGGTTTATAGGCGCGTAACTGCCTGATACTGTCAAGGCTCTGGCCGGGAAACGCAATGTCCATCCATACTCTTGCCTGATGACCAATCGATCCGTCTTCGAAGTAAATTAGGTCTTCTTCGCCATTAAGATCAAGTGCCAAATCGATGATCTGCGCCATAACGTCTGCGACCATTGCCTGAAGGGTCAAAGCATCTCCTTCAACAAATCTGCCTACAACATTCTCGATATCCTTGTTGACATAAAGTCGTACATTACCTCCGAAGTCTGCGTCTAAAGCGTCAGGATTCCATTCAAAAATCCAAGGGCTATAATGCGCTGAGTGACCGTGAAAACTTTCGGAAAAACTTGCTAGCTCAATTGGAAACCTAGAGTCACCCCCATCCTCCAAGAGGATATTTTTCTGGCTTTGCCACAAGCGCGCCCCACGTTGTTTAGGCGCTAATGCATTTCCAGAGCCCAGAGGAGATTCGAGAAGAATTCTGAGGCTGAGCTGGAGTTGCCCTGAAAGATTTCTCCCAAGTATTAGTCCTTCAAGCGTAGTGAGGGGATTCTTCTCATCAATGATTGCAGTTGATAGCCTGTCCAAGCGACGTGGCAAACTACCGACCCCTGTTCCTGCTACTAAAGTTACAGCCAGCTTCAGCTCTGACGCATCGATACCAAGGCATGCTGCTGCCTCGGGGAAATTAACCTCCACTTGAACATTGACTTGAATATCCTGTTCGTAGTCCCAGTTTTCCAATACATCTGAAGCAGGATATAGGGGGGCGCCCGGTGGGCCAATCATCCATCCTGTGAAGGTGACAGCTGCATTTGAAAGCACTAGGAACGGAAGGGCTATGCGGCTCATTCTCTACCTCTTGTCAGAAAATGGAGGCGTAGCCCAATAGCAGCGTCGGGAGGGCTCAGAACTTTTATTTTGAGGGTTCCGCTTCCAATGCCGACTTGAAGAGTTGCACCTAGTGCGGACTGCCCCGTAGGTTCCAAGGACATTTCGATGACTTCCGTCTTGAAGCTGGGAGGCAGATCGTTTCCATTGGTAACCGTACCATCAGCGATCAAGTGAGATTCGGCATGCAGTTCCAGTAAGCTGTCCGCTTCGTCGTTATGAAGATCCGCTTCGAAAATTGCGCAACGACGACTTTCAGTATCGAGCTCTAGACGAACGAACCGCGCGGAAGAGATGGAAAGATTTTTCTTCCTAGATAGAGTTCGGGATATAGCTTTAGGCCTTCCTGGACCTCTCCCTGATGCCGAATCGAGTAGTCGTCCCAGTCGTGCTGCAGTACCTGCGAGCGAGGGACCGCGCTCCCCCCCCCCGGCAGTAGGTGTTGCAACTGGGATCGCATAGTTATTCGCCAAAGTCTCTAGACGCCTCAGGGCAACCCGAACGAAAGTCTTAGAACTTCGACCAGGGAGCATGCTCGGAATCCAATCATCATGTGACGGGGGCTCAGACATAGCGAACGCTTCTTCGACCTCATTTTGACTTGAGCAGACAAAGACCCCACCCCACTCAAACCTTGAGTCGTGGAAGGGTTCCCCTTGTATGTATTTCACTACTAGCTCTACCGGCCGCATCAGTGCGATATGGCATGCTTGAGCTGGAATGATCGAGCCTTCATCTAACGCAGGCCCCATCCGACTTGCGCATAGTCCTTTAGCGATGACAAGAGCGCCTAAATTCTGTTTAGGGCGCTCGCATCGTATAGTTTCGGTAACATGTCCTTTGCGATACGCTTCCATCGCGGAGGCGAACAGGTCGAGAGGAGGGAAAGCTTCTGGTGAAGGCACGGGAAACTCTATGCCTTCGACTTCAACCTTGATACTCAGCTTCTTTTGCTCAGGAGTTGAGTCCGTCAATCTTGGCCAGAAATTCCATAGAATCGTTTCTAAAATATCGTGCGCGACTGGCTTGCCTTCATCGTCAAAGTCAATCTGAGGGTCGAGAATTAGAATCGATGTTCCTGTCATTTCTGGATCACGATCAGGCAGTCCAAGTGACTTCGCAATCGCCGACGCGTTATCGCCACTCAGCGGATCAATACCATTATCTCCGTCGCTCCTTCCCCACCAATGCCGTCCTGTGAATCTCTTGCGTTTCTGATCGGCGACCTCAGCATCAAATGCCGTACCGAGATGGCAACCCATAAACCTACGTATGGGCATTCCTTCATAGGTTGTTTGAGTATCGACGAGAATTGTCGAACAGGCGCTCATCGCATACAACGACGCCTTTCCGTAGCCATAAGTCCCGCCTTCATGATATGTGTCACGAGCCACGCCCAAATTTCGCATAAAATTGACGAAATCGAGCGTATCTTCACCAGTTGATGCTACATCTCCCGACGTGGGGCCACCTAGCCCTGTGGAGTTAAAGTCACATATCTCCAAAACTTTCAGATTGACCTTGTCAAGCGACACTGCCATCTCGTTGCATGTCTGGTCCCCTTGGGGAAGATCCACAAGAATGTTGTCTCGAAGTAATTGTCTCTGAGGAGAGGTGAGTGTACGACAACGGATGAGTAAGCTAGGGCCGGACCCCAGTCGTGCTGCATCGATACTGTTCTGGATCGACTCACGCAGAACGGTTTGAAGTAGCCCGTGAGCGGGACAACCTAATAGCCTCCTGAACCCATCAGCCGCTATGTTTCCCGTTTTGGAGAAAGGCTCGCTGAAACGCTCCAGTCGCATCATCCTGCAATCCTCTCAAAGGCAAGGTCGTAGTCGGTTGCGGACAGCTCAAAGGGCAGTGCATGACCGAGATCAACTTTATATTCTATTGCAGAGACACCTTTCGAGAGGGATCCTTCAGCAAAACTGGAGTCAATGATCCTTGGAAACCCGTCTTCAACGGAATAAACCTGTAGCCCTTCACAAGTAAATGAAAGGCGATTCCACTCCTCGGCATGTGGATCCCAGCAATCTAAGGCAGCCAAACCGGGGCATAGTGATCCTTTGTCAACACCCAGCTTCATAAGACTGTCGAAAAGCGTGCCTACGGAGAGTAACCCATTGTTTGTCCTTTCCATGCGGACATGAGTAAGCAACAAAGTGCCGCCAGCTGGAACTCCGAGCTGGTCGATTCCATGGATCGAAACTATTTTTGCATCGGATCGGCTGGAGCTTTTCACCTCCAGTGCATGAGCATGACGCCTAAAGTCATGACGCAACTCATACGGTCCAGTCCAAGCCTCGACCGCTGACAGACTGTAGCCTGTCAGAATTCGCAAGATGTAGAGTTCTCCAACTAGTCCGAGAATTTTGCTATCAGAGATTTCGACGCGAGAGGGCTCTTTGAGCAACTCTCTGAAGTCCTCTATGGCTGCGATTACAGCAATTATCGGCACATTCCCGTCTTCAATACGGCGAAGAATATCCTCTACCAACTCTGCAAAAACAGGGTCAAGTGATCGATCCAAGCTCATGATATCGATAAACAAGATTCCTTTCCCCGAAACTCTGAAACTGGATGTTGTTACAGAAAGTTTTGTCGTAGAGGTCAGATCTTTTGTTGAACTCATGCTACTGACAGGGACAAGGAGCCGCGGCTCGCCCTGCATGCCGATAGCATACCGGACAGTCCCAAAACCTGTTGAAAGGCCCGAGTCTATACTTGGGACTTCAATAACCCCATCCCCTGTACCAGTTGCTCTGAGCCGCTTCCACCGCTCGATAGGTCTATTTCTCATCAACAACCTCTGCTGCTGAGTGGCCTGGCAGCTCCTCCTCTTCTTCGATCTGTTCGGGAACAGGCGCATCCAGCTCCACTGAGAAATAGTCACCTGACTGATCGGGCTTACCTGGAAACACAATACCAACACCAATCAGATCACCTACAGCATCGAGATCGATACGCGATTTGGACTGAGCTTCAGACTTACCATCGATAACGTAAATCAGCAGTAGGGGAATTTGGGGCCGACTGCCTTTGAGTTCGGACCAGCTGTCGCTGGTTTTCGGCCCTATGCCTATAGCGTCGATCAGGATGTCACCCTTGGACATTAACGCTTTGATATCGGCATAGCCTTTCTCGTTGGCAGCCAACTGAGAACGTCGGGCGGTAGAAACATATCCGAGTGAGCCCAAAGGTTTAATAGATGACCTAGGCGAAGTCGGAGTAATAATTCCGACATTCCACTCTCGAAGACGATCAGCCGCTTCATCCATGTAGCCAAGCAGTAGCTCCTTCTTCAGGTCCATGTGCTGATCACAGATCTCGTAAGCCACTAAGAACTTTCGTACTTCCTGTAGTGAGATCCCTCGTATGAGTTGCCGTTTACCCCCTCCCTGCTTCTCCACCTTACGCCTCCCTACAGCCTCGTTCAGGAACTGGACGGCTGCTGCCCAGTTACCTGACACAATATTTTGACTTTGGTGGTCGAACCGAATGGTCTGCACATGCCGGCCTTCGAAGCTGATACTGCTGCGATAAGCGTGTCGCATCTTGGACGCAGCAGTAATCGCCATGCCTGGAACCGCGCGCACTCTTACCGCAAACTCCTTGGGTGTGACCTTATGCTTGCGAAAGTTTTGGATATCTTCACGGATCTCTTCCTCAATGCGCGCCAAGGCACGGAAGTTTGCTGCGAGATTGGCTGTGGTCCAGAGACGAGGTAGATCCTCATATCCATGCCTGTAACCGAACCACCGCCCCATCTGCAGCAGCGTGTCATATTGCATGGACGTACGCAGGAAAAAGGACACTGAAAGCCCTTCAAGAGTAAGCCCCCTAGCCAAAACCGTTCCACCAACAACAATATATGTCTTGGGCTCAGAGGTGTAATCTAACCTCTCAAAACTTTCACCATTTTCAATGGCAATATCCAAAGCCTCTAGGACGTCACCGAAATAAGGCACTAATTCAGGCAAGGAATTCGTGCCTTGGCCCTCCAAAGGTACCCTTTGGGTCTCTTCCTTATAGAGACTATCCATTCGCTCGAAGATACTTCCTGAGCCAGAGATTAGATCATCTCGGTACTTCTCGATCCAAGTCCCGATGAGCTGCGCCATCCTTGTGTGTTGAATTATGTTGGGCGATGTATGGATAAGCATTGTCATATGCTTGTCAGCATGCCCACGAGCTCTTCGAATGGCACAAGAAATCAGAAACCAGAGGATGGCATTCTCTAGCTCTTCTGTCATATGAGGATGGAACGTGTCCTTATCACTAAGACGAACGGGGCGTAGAAGATTAAGCCTTTCATCTCGAATCGTTCGAATTACATCCCTACCCGCTTCTGCAGGTGTCTCTTCATCTGCATCGGCAGGATCAAAACCAAACACCTCCCGCGCCCCGAAATAGCCTTCCGTTCGGGGCAGTGCGGTAATAAAGTCCTCTGGATATAGATCATCTAGTTCATTCTGGTTGTGGGGATAGGGGTCGATGAACACGTTTGCGAAAGGCGTCGCTGTGTAACCGACGTAGGAAACGGCAGGCAACGCTCGAATGATCTTACGAATCTCAGCGTTAATCCGAGTCATATCGTAGTCATTGTTAGAGGAATTAACAGATGCCTGATCGCATTCGTCATCAATCAAAAGCACTTTCAAACGTCGAAGTGTGGCCAAAGGTGTCTTCGGCTTTCCTTTTGAATCCAAGATCGTTTTGCGGAATGTCTCTAATCGTGAAGTAATTTTTTTCATCACTACCAGCTGCGCTCCCCCCGCAGCCGGCAACGTGAACTGTCCGTTTTTTGGGTAGGTATAGTCGCCATCATCGTGCTCTGTCGTGTAAAGCTGCCAGAGATGACGGTGACGATTGACAATATCGTTCTCGATACGGCGCTGGGTCTGCGCGCGTAACTTGTTGGTGACACCTGCGAGCAGAACAATCAAATTGTATCCAGCGTCTACTGCCTTGGCGATCACCGCTGTCATATTTGCGGTCTTGCCGGATTGAACATAACCGACCACCAGCCCACGATGACGGAAGCTATCGTTTGAAGGGTTTGCCAGCAACGAGACGACCTCAGACGAGCTTTCATCGATCGAGATGATTGCGTCGTTATCCCACCCTTTGGAGTTGGCTAGATATCCTTTCAAAGCAGGCCAGTGAGCGTCCTTCGATCCAGGCCCTTTGTACCACTCTGCCCTAGGCTTTATCAGCGAGTTTCGTCGGAGTATCTCAACGTCCTCTCGCGAGGCTATGACATGCTCAAGGGCAAGCCTAAAATTTCGCACCATCTCGTCGGAAAAAGGCATGCCGATAGCCAAGAAATCCTGCTCCACCGCATGTGCGGCCTGCTCCGGCCCGTCATGGCTCGGCAATTTGTCTTGGATCAACCTTGCAAAAGTCTCAATCTGCGGGTTCATGTCGAAGTCATCCTAACTTGCATCCAGAATTTCACGTAGCCTAATCAGGGGGTTTACACACGCACCCTTTGGCCGCCTCTGTCCATAGTGTCACTTTGACATTTTTTTTTGAAGACCTAGCCTCTACTGTGCAAGTTTGTGGATCGAAATCTGGCCAGTGGGGGCTGGTACCTCGGTCGAAGACAGCGACGAGTCCGGAGGAAGATACGTTCAGCTAAGGAAAATCGGGCCAGGAGGTATATTTTTGATTACAATCCGGAATCGCTTCCAGCAGCCAGCTCATGTCCGCTTCCGGTCCGCGTATTCCGCACTCCCACAGTTCGAAGACACGCCACCCTTGCTGCAGCAGTTCATCGCGGTTTCTGATATCTCGTTTCACGTTCTGGTCAAATTTCAAGCGCCAGAACTCTTCGCGTGTTTTGGGGATGGTGGCGTATCTGCAGCGGGGATGCCTGTGCCAAAAGCAGCCATGAACGAAAATGCAGATCCGATGGCGAGGCAGCACCACATCTGGCCTCCCTGGAAGATCTTTTCGGTGTAATCGATACCTGAAGCCGTGCCGATGCAGCAGTCTCCGAATCTTCATTTCCGGAGACGTATTGCTGCTGCGGATGCCAGCCATCATGCGAGACCTGACTTCTTTGCTAACTATGTCCATGACCCAAATCCAAATGACCTTGCCACTGAAGCGAGATACGACCTTCGAAACTAATGCGATGCTCCCTGATCCTATCCAGATTGTCGATCTCTTTGCTGGTCCGGGAGGGCTGGGAGAAGGGTTTGCCTCGTCGGGAGGCGGCAACCGGTTTGAGACCTTGGTTTCCGCCGAGATGGATCCCGTTGCACGTGAGACACTGAAACTCCGAGCTTTCTACCGACTGCTTAAGCTGAAAAATCCGGCGCGACTGGATGATTATTACAACTTCTGCAACGGCATCACCAACAAACCTTTCTCTGATGAAAGCGAAGCTCAGTGGATAGAAGCTGATGGCGAAGCTCGACGCATCACGTTGGGCAGCGAGGCTGGCGACGAGGAGCTGGACAAGATCTTGGATGCACGGCTAGACAGAAGCAGGCCTTGGGTGCTGATCGGCGGACCTCCGTGTCAGGCCTACTCTATCGTGGGCCGCGCTCGCAACCGAGCGAAGGCAAACTACAATGCCGAGAATGATCACCGCCACTTCCTCTATAAAGAGTATCTACGAATCATTAAGGAGCGGCAACCTACTGTCTTTGTGATGGAAAACGTTAAAGGCATCCTTTCCTCCAAAGTTGGTGGCGAAAAAATTTTTTCTCAGATTCTCAAGGATCTATCGGACCCCCATAAGGCGCTCGGAGAATCGAAGTCCGGCACACGATACCGCATCTGCTCATTAGTAACGGGACAGTCCTATGGGCCCGATGAAGATATTGAGAAACTGGATCCTCGTGGTTTCATCATCAGGGCCGAGGACCATGGTATTCCTCAGGCGAGGCACCGCGTTATTCTTTTAGGCATAGCTCTCGATGAAGAGGGTAACATCCCCTCTCATGCTGGGTTGCCCGAAATAGATGCTCAGATAACCGTCAAGCAGGTATTAGGGAATTTGCCCACACTACGCAGCCGCTTGACCAAGCAGCGTGACGGACACGAAGCTTGGTACCAAGAAGTAGCGAATCAGTTGGATGAGATGCGAGCAGAGCTGGACAACAGGGCTGATCCAAAATTAGCGGCCGAAATGGACATTGTCAGGAGTGGCTTGTTTAACGCTCCAGTCGATGTAGGCGCACTTCGGATCGCGCGAACAAAGGGCGACGGAAAGACTGGTGTCCCCTTACTGGATGAATGGTACCTCGATAGCCGACTGGACTACTGGTTGAACCATGATGCGCGCGGCCATATGCCTTCCGACCTACGCAGATATATGTTTGCAAGCGTGTTTGCGCGCGCCCATGGAACATCACCAAAGGGACATCAGCAGTTCTCTCTTTCTGGACTGGCACCAGCACATAAAAACTGGGAGAGTGGAAAGTTCAGTGATCGGTTTAGAGTCCAGATGGAAAACTACCCCTCCAGAACTATCACTAGCCATATCTCTAAGGACGGACATTATTTTATTCACTACGATCCGAAGCAGTGCCGTAGTCTGACCGTGCGTGAAGCTGCTCGGCTTCAGACATTCCCAGACAACTACTTTTTTCAAGGAAACCGAACCCAGCAATTTCATCAAGTAGGAAATGCCGTTCCACCCCTCCTAGCTCGCCAAATCGCTTCCATTGTCTTCGGCGTTATATATAAGAAAAACTTAAGCAAAAATGACGTGCACCAGGGAGCATTGTAACAGACAGTTAGCCAGAGACTTCTGTCATAGGGGTTAACCATCGAGGTTCTTGGATACGATTTAGTTTGCAGAAACATAATCAGAACCTAACGAACCACGATGGCAGGGAGCTGAAACTCTTGCAAACGAGAGTTAAAAGTCTGCTTTAATCTTCAGAAATTTAGCGGTTGAAAAACGGCATCTAAATATCTCCGCTCTGTATCCGCCACTTCTGACACACCAACACCAAAATTTATTAAACACTCTCCCAACCACTCCGACGTGATCACCGGCCAGGTCAAATGCCAACCGACACCGCTCGGCATTTCAACTCGTACTCCAAACAATAAAAACAATCCCATACAAGCTTTATGAATCAATACACTGTTTTGCAGATTCAACCTATCCAATCCAAATTAGGCATTATAGACCAAGCATCTCGCGCTCATCGCAGAGGCGTTTCTATGCCTTGATTCTTGGTTTTGACGTAGAAATCCTTTTTTACACTCGCGCTTTGCCGCTGTAAGTCTTGCAGAACCTCGATCACAGGCCGCACACTGCACCAAACGGAGAAGTAAACCATGGCCCTAGACTACCCGCCCTGCCTCCTTTCCCAAGAAGAACGCGCAGCAATCGCTGAAATTGAAGCCACCACCAACATCCTGCGGTTGGTGACCCGCCTCACCAATATGCGCTTCGCCGCGATCACCAAATTTGGCGACGCCGAATTGGTCATCTGCTCCGTGCACGATTCCGCCGACTTGGGAATCGGCGCAGGTGAGGCCTTTCCGCTGGAAGACACGATCTGCAGTGAGTTTCAGCGGGATCCTGCGCCGTTACTGATCCCGAGAGTGAGCCATGACCAGAGCTTCGCATCACGGCTGATCGTCAAGACCTATGATCTGGACAGCTATGTAGGCGTGCCCATTTTCCTCCCCGATGGCCGGTTGTACGGCGCACTTTGCGCGATAGATTCGCGGCCTGTCGTGTTTGAAGATCCGGATGTGTGCGAAACGCTGGAGATTTTTGCCCGGTTGATCGGGTGCATATTCTTTGCGAGCTTGGCGGTTAAGGTGGCGAGTGCCGGGATTGAGTTGGAGTGATTGTTGGAAAGGGATGCTAGCTCAGGTCACCCCCGAGCGATGTGCACACACCGCCCCACACAACAAGCGCGACAACTGCTCCACCGAATAGGGCTTATGCAACAGCTCAAACCCATCCGTGCCCTTCTCCGCCAGCACATGGCTGTATCCCGACGTCAGCACTACAGGTAACCCTGCGTATCGCCGACGAATCTCATGGGCCAGCTCGATGCCTGTCATCCCCGGCATCACCACATCGGAAAACACCACTTTGAATCGGCTGGCGCCGCGGGCCAGTTCGGCCAGTGCTTCCTGTCCATTGATGGCAAGGACCGGCCGGTAGCCCAGATCCGTGAGTGAGTGCATCGCAAAGGCGCCCACCTGAGGGTTGTCTTCGACGATCAATACACCGGTGCCATGTCCGTGTACCAATTCATGGAGCGCCTCGACACTCCGTGGCTCGCGCGGCTCGGATGCCTGGGGCAGGTAGAGTGTGAAGGTGGTGCCTTGATCGACTTCACTGTCCACGGTGATCTCGCCACCCGATTGCTTGGCGAACCCGAACACTTGCGACAGGCCAAGGCCCGTGCCCTGCCCCACGCCTTTGGTGGTGAAGAAGGGCTCGAATATCTTGCCCAGGTGCAACGGCGCGATGCCGCTGCCGGTATCGGTCATCGAAATCACCACTTGATCGCCTGGCATCATCGGGTGCTCGCTGGCCTCGGATCCACGGCGGGCTGGGCCCACTCGGATGATGAGGCGTCCCTGGCCGACCATGGCATCACGCGCGTTGACGGCCATGTTGACGATTGCCATGTCGAACTGGGAGGGGTCGGCGATCACGAAGTGACTATGTTCGGGGATGTCCATCACCAGCTCCACTTCGGCGCCCACCGGTGTCTTGATCATGCTGGCCAGGGCCCGCAGGTTCTCTGCAGGCGCGAACACTGTTGGTTGCAGTGTTTGACGCCGGGCGAAGGCGAGCAGTTGCGAGGTAACTTTGGCGGCTCGCTCGACGGTCTCGGCGATGGCTGAGACATAGCGCGCGCGTCGCTCGCTGGAGAGATCCGGCCGTTTGAGCAGGTCAGTCGACGACTTGATCACGGTCAGCAGGTTGTTGAAGTCGTGGGCAACGCCACCGGTGAGTTGGCCGATGGCTTCCAGCTTCTGCGATTGACGCAGGGCTTCCTCGGCGGCGGCCAGGGCGCTGGCGCTCTCCCGCTCGGCGGTGAAGTCGCGGCCCACGGCGTTGATCTGCTGCTCGTCTGGCTGGGTCGACCAGGATATCCAGCGGTAGCTGCCGTCCTTGTGGCGGTAGCGGTTGTCGAACCGAGCGTAGGCATGGCCGTCAGCGGACAGACTGGCGCCCTGCTGGGTGTGTGCCAAGTCGTCGGGGTGGATCAATTCGAAAAGCGACAGGCCGATCAGCTCGGATTCCTGCCATCCCAGCAGGTCGGTCCAGGCAGGGTTGACCGCGGTGATGACGCCGTCGAAAGTGCAGCGCAGCATAATGTCTGCCGACAGCAGCCAGAGTCGGTTCCGGTCAGCGGTACGGCGGGAGATTTCTTCTTCGAGCCCGGCGTTGAGCTCGCTCAAGCGCAGGAGGGCCTGGGCCCGTTCATGCTCGGCGCGGTCCCGTTTGCGATCGGCGAGCACTTGCTGAGTCATTTCAGAGGCCAGCAACAGTACACCTTCATAGCCGCCGCTTTCGCCCTGCACAGGCGAGAAGCTGTAGGTCCATACGGTCTCTTCCTCTTTGCCGTGACGCCGCATCATCATCGACAGGTTCTCGATGGAGAAACCATCGCCTGTGGCGAGCACCTGTGCCACTTGGGGGCTGAGCACCGGGGCGATGTCGGTGAGCACCTCCGGCATCGGGCGACCGAACGCTGCAGGGTGCCGATCGCCCAGTGCCAGGCCGTAGGCATCGTTATAGAGCAACCACTGCTGCGGCCCCCAGTAAAGAGCCGCGATGCCTTTGGTGTTCAATACCAGCGACAAGGCAGTACGCAGGGATGCAGGCCATGAGCTGTAATCGCCCAAGGCGGTGCTGGACCAATCCGTGTCGCGCACCAAGTCTCCCATTTCCCCGCCGCCGATCATGGGCGGGACGGGAGCCAGCGGATTGGGAGAGGCAACTGGCATGGGGGACGTCCAAGGGGATAGGGCTGGAAGTGTGAGTGATTGTGGATAGGGCTGGCAATGCTTGGGAGAAGTCAGGCACGTATCCTCCACGACCCACGAGCCTCTCTGGATTTATGCTTGAGATACTGCTTGCAAACAATCAACCGGGGTTGGTGCCCTGGCTAGACAAGCGTGGCAGTTGACCTCCCTACCCACCCTGCCTATCCTCCCCCTCGTCACGCCTCACGCGTGACCAGGTTTGACGGCCTGTCTTACATACGAACGCGCAGTCTCAAGACTCGGCACGGGTGCCCTTGCACCCGCTCCGGACTCTATGGCGGCTGTGCGTGGGGCACCTTCGGGTGCGCCGGGTTCGTATGTGACCGGTCCGTCAACCCATGCACAGCTGCCACCCACTCGTTTGACGGCGAGTGCTGGCTGATCTCACTTCACATGCGGAAGTCGCCAATCATGAAAGATCAAACGAATCTTGATGCTTACCAATCCCTTCAACGTGCTAGCCAATTGCTGGATACCGCGTCTGTACTTGCCGCGGAAACGAGCGATGCCAATCAGCAGCTTTGTCGTGCTCTTAATCAGGCCGTGGCCTTGCTGACGGAGACAAGCAGAACGTTGGTGGAGGATTCGCTGTTAGAGATGAAGTTGCGGTTCTAACCTCACGCCTGGTCGGTCAGACGCAAAAACTGAGCGCTTGTCGATAGCGAAACGTGCCGCTTTGAACACAAGCGGCACCTCACTGGACTGGCTTCCCTACCCCATCGGACTAAACCCCGAAGCCGCCGAACAATACCGCTCCCGCAGTGCCGGATCCCGCTCTTCATGGCACTGCTCCTTGAACCACTGCTTCGCCCCTTTCCTGCACTCCCGGTATTCAATCGACCCACCTCGGTAACCACCGCAAACACTGCCGTAATCAACCCGGTTATCACTGACACTCCACGAAGCCGTGTACCACTGCTTCCTATCCCAACCCAATATCTGGTGCGACTCGGAGCCACTGCTGCCGCTAACCCGCCGAACGGGCTGGGCATTCTTCCCCGCCTTGTACTCCGCCAAATACTGCGCAGAAACCATCCCCTGCACCGCCCGCTCTTCCCGCATCGGCTGAGGACGGTCCCCGTACCGACACCGCAATACCTGATCGTTGACCACATTGTCAGCGCCCATGCACTCCTGCAGGGTTTTAGGCACAACCGGCGCCACTGCTCGCACAACGGGTGCAGATACCGGCGCAGGTTCAACAACTGGCGATTCATATAGCTCAACCACTTCAGCAGGTGGTTCTACACGCGCAGGCTCAAAGTACGCGGCAATCCGCGACCAGTTCATCCCCACCGCCACTGCCGGCACCAGTAGCCACAACAGCCAGCCCGGATGCATCCGTTGTTGAACACGCAAACGTGGCGCTATGGGTCCATCGCGCAGGTCATCTTGCAGACTCATTTGAATTCCATTTCCAATGCAGAGGCAAAAACGCCATCACTAAGTACCTATCGGTAGCCCTTTGCCATTCTTTAGGCGGAATGCCTGTCCAGCCAGCCCATCGGACTCCGTGAAAATCCCCTCAAAAAAGCGTTAACGCTTTGTGAAACTCTTGTTAGGATACGCGCCACTGAGACACATTCTCAGTTGCCAGGGAGGCGCTTCATTGACCTCTTCTATTCCCGGAAT
>Ga0308158_10002561_pt1 | contig 16963 bp, 17 predicted proteins | sample PhyBR2_FD_201038 | JGI IMG/M metagenome (GOLD analysis project Ga0308158, IMG submission 201038) | Phyllosphere microbial communities from UC Gill Tract Community Farm, Albany, California, United States - DLSLB.R2 | ecosystem: Host-associated > Plants > Phyllosphere > Unclassified | place: USA... | reverse complement strand
CCAACGCAAACATCGTCTTCTGCAGCCGCGACGGCTACAAAATAGCGCCAACGCATCCCTCCCCGTCAGAGGGAGGCATACGGGGCGGATAGCTTTGGCGATCCGCCCCGTTTTCGATCAGGCCGCGATGAACATCTCGGGCGGCAGCGCCATCAGCGACTCCGCGCCACCCTCGATCTTGCGACGTAGTGCGCCCGCATCCGGCAGGATCCGCTCGGCATAGAAGCGCGCCGTCACCAGCTTGGCGTCTAGGAACGCAGTCTCGCCCTCGCCTGCCGCCTTTAGCTTGGTCGCAGCGACCGCCATCCGCAGCCACATCGTGCCGACCGCGACGATCCCCATCAGGTGCATGTAGCTGACCGCACCCGCGCCGACGTTCTCAGGATTCTTCATGCCATTAGCCATGAACCACATCGTCGCCGCCTGAAGCTGGCCGTTCGCCTTCTCCAGCGCCTCGGCGAACACCGCCGTCGCCGGATCGGTCTTCGCCGCGGCGACGTCGTCCGCCACCAGCTTGAAGAACGCCTGGATCCCGCGTCCGCCATTCTGCGCGAGCTTGCGCCCGACCAAGTCCATCGCCTGCACGCCGTTGGTGCCCTCGTAGATCATCGCGATCCGGGCATCGCGGACATACTGCTCCATGCCCCATTCGGCGATGTAGCCGTGGCCACCGTACACCTGCTGCGCGTTGGTCGCGATCGCATAGCCCATGTCGGTGCCATAGCCCTTGATGACCGGGGTCAGCAGCGAGATGATGTCACCCGCCAGCTGGCGCTCCTCCTCGGTCTCGGCATGATGCTCGAGATCGGCCTGGAGCGCGGTCCACAGGATCAGCGCGCGCAGACCCTCGGTCAGCGACTTGCCCTCCATCAGCATGCGGCGGATGTCGGGGTGGACGAACAGCGTGTCCGCCTTCTCCTGCGGCTCCTTCGGCCCGGTCAGTGCGCGCCCCTGGCGGCGATCCTGCGCATACTGGACCGCATTCTGGTAGGCGACTTCGGCTACACCAAGCCCCTGAAGCCCGACGCCGAGCCGCGCCGCGTTCATCATGATGAACATCGCGGCGAGGCCCTTCATCTCCTCGCCGACCAGCCAGCCGGTCGCCGAATCATAGTTCATCACGCAGGTCGAATTTGCGTGAATTCCCATCTTGTGCTCGATCGACCCGCAGGTGACGCCGTTGCGCCCGCCGAGCGAACCGTCCTCGTTCACCAGCACCTTCGGCACGACGAACAGCGAAATGCCCTTCACGTTATCCGGCGCGCCCGGCGTCTTCGCCAGCACGAGGTGGATGATGTTGTCGGTCAGGTCATGCTCGCCGCTCGAGATGAAGATCTTCGTGCCGGTGATCGCGTACGAGCCATCCGCCTGCGGCTCGGCCTTGGTGCGGATCAGGCCGAGATCGGTGCCGCACTGCGGCTCGGTCAGGTTCATGGTCCCGCCCCATTCGCCGGACACCATCTTCGGCACGTACATCGCCTTCTGCGCGTCCGAACCCTTGGCGATCAGCGCGGCGATCGCGCCGTGCGTGAGGCCCGGATACATCGCGAACGCCATGTTCGACGAGATCATGTATTCCTGGAACGCGGTCGACACGACGTGCGGCATCCCCTGCCCGCCATATTCCGGCTGGTTGCCGAGCGTCGCCCAGCCGCTCTCGACATACTGCTTATACGCTTCCTTGAAGCCGTCCGGCGTCGTCACCGAGCCGTCCTCATGCCACGTGCAACCCTGCTGGTCGCCCGACAGGTTGAGCGGGAACAGCACTTCGGCGACGAACTTGCCGCCCTCCTCAAGCACCGCGTCGACGACGTCGGGCGAGGCGGCATCGAAGCCGGGGAGATTGGAATAGCGTGGCAAGCCAACGACATGCTCGAGGACGAAACGCGTGTCGCGGACGGGGGGCGTATACTGGGGCATGGTTTATCCTTGGTTGTCCTGGGCGCGGCTGACTTCGAGAAGGGCCACGAAACTGGTGAGTTCATCGATGGCGAGATCGATGTCGCGCTTCTGCGCGGTGAGCAGCGCGATCCGCGCCTGGCTGCGCTCGATCACGACCTGGCGCTGTGCACGCCGACCATCGCCGAGATCGTAGAGGTCGATCATCTCGCGGATCTCGCCGAGGCTGAACCCCACGCGCTTGCCGCGCAGGATCCAGGCGAGACGCGCGCGGTCTCGGTGCGAATAGATACGCTGCGTGCCGCGACGCTCGGGCGTGATCAGTCCCTCGTCCTCGTAGAACCGCAACGCGCGAGCTGTCACGTCGAACTCGGCGGAGAGGTCGGAGATCGTGAAGCTCTCACGGTCGTGCCGCGGCTCGATCACCGCGTAGGATTCGGGAGAGACCGGAGAAGGAGATGCTCGTGTCGCCATCCCGAGACAAATAACTCTCGTTTACGTCAACGTCAATTAGCGCAGAGCAACTTCCCCGCAGATGATCGCCCACCCGTTGAGCGTAACGTCGAAGCCTCCGATCGCGATTCGCTGATCCGATCGACGGCTAGCGCGGCTAGCGAGGCGCGGCCAGTACACAGCGATTCACAGGCTTCTGGCATCTCGGCGGGGAAGACGATCCGATCGCCGTCGAACCGGGCGTCGAATTTGCACGCGCCAAATGCGACTTTTAGTGCATCGTCCGAGCGCTCGACGGTCCCGGATGCGGCACAGCCCTGATCTTCGCCGTAGTCGACGCTGACCCCGATCCGGGCGGTCTTCTCGGTGCCGATAACGCAGACCCGGTCGGTATCGCGCGCCCAGTACCCCTGCAGCGGCGCGTTCGGGTCGGACACGATCCCTGCGGTCTCCGCCGCCGCCTCAAGCCGCGCCCCCGCACTATCCGCGACCGTACGAGACGGCTCCTGCCCGCACCCGCTCAAGACGAGAGCGAGCAGCAACGCCCGCTTCATTCGGCCGGCACCAGTCCGCCCCCCTCGATCCGGCGGAAGAAGCAGGTCCGCTCGCCGGTGTGGCACGCTGGCCCCGCCGCGTCAGCGATCACCCACACCGCATCCTGATCGCAATCGATCCGCAGCTCGGCGACGCGCAGCACGTTCCCCGACGTCTCGCCCTTCTTCCATAGCTTCTTGCGGCTCCGCGACCAGAAATGCGCCTCGCCGGTCGTCTGCGTCTGGGCCAGTGCCTCGGCGTTCATGTGCGCGACCATCAGCACGTCGCCCGATACGCGATCGGTGACGACCGCGGTCAGGAGCCCAGCGGAATCGAATTTCGGATCGAGCGTCAGGCCCGTGTCGCGGCTGTGTGTCATGCGTCGGATATACCCGAAACCCGCCGGGATGCGACCAGCGGCGCGCAATGTTATTACAAACAGGCGACAAGCCGGCGATCCGCTCGTATAGGGCAGCTTCCGCACGACGTGAGAACCGGCATGCTGACGACAAACCCTTATGATGACGACAAACTCCGCGAAGAATGCGGGGTGTTTGGCGTTTCGGCCACCGATGGCGCAGCCGCGCTCGTAGCCCTGGGGCTGCACGCGCTGCAGCACCGCGGCCAGGAAGCCGCCGGCATCACGACCTTCGACGGCGCGCATTTCCACACGCATCGCGCGATGGGCCATGTCGCCGGCAACTTCGACCGCGACGACGTCATCCGCTCGCTGCCGGGCACCGTCGCCTGTGGTCATGTCCGCTATTCGACGACCGGCGAAACCGCGCTGCGTAACGTCCAGCCGCTCTATGCCGAGCTGTCGACCGGCGGCTTCGCGATCGCGCATAACGGCAACATCTCGAACGCGATGCGCTTGCGTCGCGAGCTCGTGCGCCGCGGCTCGATCTTCCAGTCGACCAGCGATACCGAGACGATCATCCACCTCGTTGCGACATCGAACTACCGCACGTTGCTCGATCGCTTCATCGATGCGCTGAAGCAGATCGAAGGCGCCTATTCGCTGATCGTGATGACGCCGGAGGGCATGATCGCCTGCCGCGATCCGCTCGGCATCCGGCCGCTCGTCATGGGCAAGCTGGGCGACGCGGTGATCTTTGCCTCCGAGACCGTCGCGCTCGACGTCGTCGGCGCCACCTTCGTCCGCGCGATCGAGCCGGGTGAACTTGTCATCGTCCAAGGCTCAGAGATCCGCTCGATCCGGCCGTTCGCGCCGATGGCGGCGCGGCCGTGCATCTTCGAATGGGTGTATTTCTCGCGCCCCGATTCGATCGTCGACGATCACTCGATTTATTCGGTGCGCAAAGCGATCGGCGCGCAGCTCGCGATCGAATCACCGGTCGATGCCGATCTTGTCATCCCGGTCCCCGATTCAGGCACGCCCGCGGCCATCGGCTATGCGCAGCAATCTGGCATTCCGTTCGAGCTCGGCATCATCCGCTCGCATTATGTCGGCCGCACGTTCATCTCGCCGGGCGACAAGGTCCGCCACCTCGGCGTGAAGCTCAAGCACAACGCCAACCGCGCGCTGATCAAGGGCAAGCGGGTCATCCTCGTCGACGATTCGATCGTTCGCGGCACGACCTCGCTCAAGATCGTCGAAATGATGCGCGAGGCAGGCGCTGCCGAAGTCCATATGCGGATCGCCAGCCCGCCGACGCGGCATTCGTGCTTCTACGGTGTCGACACGCCCGAACGCGAGAAGCTGCTCGCGGCCAAGCTCGACCTCGGCGGCATGACCGGCTTCATCCATGCCGACAGCCTGAACTTCATCTCGATCGACGGCCTCTACAAGGCGCTCGGCGAGGCGAAGCGCGCGGATGTCCGCCCGAAATATTGCGATGCGTGCTTCACCGGCGACTATCCGACGACGCTGACCGACCATGACGAAGGTTCGGAGGTCGATCAGTTCGCGATGCTCGCCGAACGCGTCATCTGATACTCGCGGAGCTGATATGACGGACAAGCCTCTCGAAGGCCGGCTGGCGCTGGTCACTGGTGCCAGCCGCGGCATCGGCGCCGCGACCGCGATCGCGCTGGCGGCAAAGGGCGCGCACGTCGTCCTGACGGCGCGAACGCCGGGTGGTCTCGAAGAGGTCGAGGCGTCGATCCATGCGGCGGGCGGTTCGGCGACGATAGCGCCTCTCGATCTTGCCGAGAGCGAAGCCATCGCGCGGCTGGCGACGGCGATCGGCGACCGCTGGGATGCGCTCGATATCCTCGTGCTCAATGCGGGCATGCTCGGTTCGCTGTCGTCGGTGCCGGCGATCGATCCGAAGGAAATGGCGCAGGTCCTGACGCTCAACGTCAGCGCGCAGGCTGCCATGATCGCTGCGTTCGACACGATGCTGAAGAAGGCCAAGTCGGCTCGCGTGATCGGCGTAACGTCCAGCGTGGGCCGCAAGCCTCGCGCGTACTGGGGCCTTTATGGTGCCTCGAAGGCTGCGTTCGAAACGCTGCTCGGCGCGTACGGCGACGAGATGGCCGAGATCAGCGCGATCCGCACCGCGATCGTTGATCCCGGCGCGACGCGGACCAAGATGCGGGCGCGGGCGTATCCGGGCGAGGATCCGAACTCGGTCAAGGAACCAACAGTAGTGGCCGACCGCATCGTCGCGCTGGCGATCGAAGGCTTCGAAGCTGGTCACTTCGAGCGGGTCGCCTAACCGTTCTCCTGCGAACGCAGGAGCCCAGGGTCACAATCGCCACCGCCCGCTACCCTGGATTCCTGCGTACGCAGGAAAGCGTTACCGCTTCACCAGCGTAACCTGCGCGACGTCGATCCCACCGCCGAGGAACCCGCCCTCGCAATACATCAGATAGTAGCGCCACAACGCCACGAACCGCGCATCGAACCGCGCCGGCAATCGCCCTTCCGCAACCGCCGCATCGAACGCAACGCGCCACCGCCGCAACGTCTCGGCATAGTGCAGCCCGAACCCGCGCCGGTCCTCCCACGCCAGTCCCCGCGCCTCTGCCAGCGCACGAAACCCTGGTTCGGACAACAGCATCCCGCCCGGAAACACATAGCGCTGGATGAAGTCGACACTCCGCGAATAGGAGTCGAAGATCGCATCGTCGATGGAGATATACTGCAACGCCGCACGCCCACCCGGCTTCAACGCGCGCGCGATCGCGTCGAGATAGATCGGCCAATATTCTTCGCCGACCGCCTCGACCATCTCGATGCTCGCCACCGCGTCGTACGTGCCGGTGACGTCACGGTAGTCGGTCAGCGCCACGCGGACACCGTCGAGCCCCGCCGCCGCGATCCGGTCGTCGACTTGCCGCTTCTGCTCCGTCGACAGCGTCAGTGCGTGCACGCCGACCCCCGCGCGCGCCGCCATCTCGGCGAACGATCCCCAACCGCAGCCGATCTCCAGGATCGTATCGCCCGCCCGCGCCCCGGTCCGGTCGAGGATTGCGCGCAGCTTGGTCCCCTGCGCCGCCTCATGCGGTTCGGCATCGTCGAACGGCTCGGCAAAGATCGCGCTCGAATAGGTCAGGCTCGCATCGAGCCACGTTTCGTAGAAGTCGTTGCCGAGATCGTAATGCGCGGCGATGTTCTTGCGCGAGCCAATTAGATCGTTCCGCCGCATCCGATGCCACGCCCGCGCGGCGAGCCGCACTACCCCCCCCGACCGTGCCGCGCCCCCGAGCGAGCGGCGGTTGCGCATGAACAGGTCGAACAGCGGTACCGGGTCTGGGCTCGACCAGTCGCCGGCCGCCCAGCCTTCGTACCAGCCGACCGATCCCGCGGTCGCCAACCGCACCAGCGCGCGCCAGCGGTGAACGGTCACGATGGGTAAAGGCCCCGGAGCCCGACCGCCGATCAGCCGCCGCGTGCCGTCGGGCAAATGCGCGTCTATGCCGCCACTCTCAAGCCCCGCATCGATCCGGTCGAGCAGGCGGTGAAACACCGGCGCAACGAGACGCGTAACCGTGGAACCCTGCGCAGCGGGCACATCATCGAAAGCGGAAACGACGGTCATCGCGGCGCTCCATGCAACACGGGCAACGGCTAGGAAAGAGGCGTCGGCGCGGAAACGGCTGGAACGTAATCAAGACCACAATGCACTCCCCTCCCTTAAAGGGAGGGGCCGGGGGTGGGTTGGTGGGTTCGAGCCACTGACGGTCGACCGAGCGGAACCCGACCCATCCCCAACCCCTCCCTTCCAGGGAGGGGAGAAAATGCGACCCTAGCGCGCGTGCCGCCCGGCTTCGAGCGCACGCTCGCGGCCTTCGCGGTGGCCGACGATCTTTGCCGGATACGCCTTCGGCCGGCAGCCGGATTCCTCCGGATCATGGATCGCTTCGCCGGTCACCTTTGCCAGTTCCGGCACCCATTCGCGAATATAGTCCCCCGCATCGAACTTCTCCGACTGCGACAGCGGCGCCATGATCCGCCCGAACATGTTCGAATCCACCCCGGTCCCGGCGACCCATTGCCAGTTCACCGAATTATTCCCGTAATCCGCATCGACCAGGCAATCCCAGAACCACCGCTCGCCCTCGCGCCAATCGATCAGCAGGTGCTTCACCAGGAAGCTCGCCGTGATCATCCGCACGCGATTGTGCATCCAGCCGGTCGCCCATAGCTGGCGCATCCCGGCATCGACGATCGGATAGCCGGTCTTGCCCTCCTGCCACGCCTTCAGGTCCGCCTCGGCCTCCTTGCCAGACCGCCAAGGAAGCTTGTCGAACTTTGGTCGCCCGTTCGTGTCGCCGTAGTCCGGCATCGTCAGCACGACGCCATCGGTGAAATCGCGCCACGCTAGTTCCTTGCGGAACGTCGTTGCGTCGCCGTGACCATCTACCGAATGCCACACCGCACGCGGCGAGATCTCGCCGAAGTGCAGGTGCGGGGACAGGCGCGAGGTGCCCTCGATCGACGGCATGTTGCGATCGACGTCATAGGCCTCGACGATCGGCGCCATCGCTTTCGCGTTCTCCAACGCCTGCGCCTCGCCCGGCGTCCAGTCGCCGAACCCCGCCGACCAGTCCGGCTTGGTCGGCAGCAGATCCCAGTCCGCCAGCGTATCGCTCTTCGGCCATTTCGACGGCGCGGGGATCGTCCGCGGCGCAGGCTCGGGGTCGCCCGGCGGCATCATCTGGTTGAGCGCCTTCCAGAACGAGGAATACACCTTGAACTGCCCGCCCGACCCCGTCTTCACATCCTCGACGCGGGCAAGATGGTTGCCGTCATGCAGGCACAGCCTATCGCCAAGCGCCGCCTCGGCCTTCCGCCACCAAGGCTCATAATGCCGGATCGCGTGTATCTGCTCGGCACCGGTTTCCTCCATCAGCGCCTTTAACACTTCGACCGCATCGCCGCGGCGCAAAACCAGCTTCGAGCCCTTGTCCGCCAGCGACTTGGCAAACGACTCGAGCGTGTGGTGCAGCCACCAACGCTGGGCGCCGCCCATTTTCCATTTCCCCGACGCGTCGTCGTCGAGCACGTAGACCGGAATCACCGGCCCGGCATGCGCGGCGGCGATCAGCGCGGGGTGATCGTGAAGGCGGAGGTCCTGGCGCAGCCAGAGCAAAGAAGGTGTCGTCATCGCGCGTTCAATGCACCAACCCGCAGTCCGGCGTCACCCGCGGCGGCAAAAGTTTCGCCCAGCGTCAGAATCGACGCGACGTGCCGCTCTGCGATTGCCAGCGCATCGTCACCATAGCCGCCGCCCACCGTACTCGCGAGCGGCACGCCGCGGTCGATCGCGAGGCCGGCGACGAGCCGCTCGCGCCGCGCCAACCCGTCGAGCGTGAGCGACAACCGTCCAAGCCGATCGCCCTCGAATGGATCGACCCCCGCCTGATACAGGATCAACTCCGGCCGAAACTCGTCGAGCAACGGTACGAGGCTTGCCTCCAGCGTCACCAGATAGACCTCGTCGCCGACCTTGTCCGGCAACGGCACATCGAGCGTCGACCGCGCCTTCCGGACCGGAAAATTCTTCTCCGCATGGATCGAATAGGTGGCGATCTCGGGCCGTCCCGCGAGCAACGCCGCGGTCCCGTCGCCCTGATGCACGTCGCAATCGACCACCAGCACGCGCGCCACGCGGCGCGCGTCGATCAGCCGCGCCGCTGCCACCGCCAGGTCGTTGAACACACAGAACCCAGCGCCGGTATTTGCCAGCGCATGATGGCTCCCGCCCGCCGTATTCGCCGCGAACCCGTGCTCCAGCGCGAGACACGCCGCCAGCCACGTCCCGTGAGGGACGATCGCGGCACGCGATGCCACCGCTGACGTCACCGGAAACCCGATCCGCCGCTCCTTCTCCTTGGGCACCTGCGCCCCAAGCACCTCGGCGACGTAATCCTCGTCATGCACCGCCTCGAGCCACGCGGTCGGCGTCGTCTCGGCTCGATGCCACGTCACCGCATCGCCCTTGTCGAGAAGCAGGTCGCGGATCAGCCCGTTCTTGTTCCAGCGATAGGTCGAGCGCGCCGGCGCTGGCGTGACATAGTCGGGATGGTGGACGACATGGATCATGCTCCGTAGGTAGGAGCGCGCTGCCCGAGCCCCAAGCGGTTCGCCGCACAAGCGCCTGCGTTCCGGAGACTTTCGTGACCGATTACTCGACCCTTCCCTACCGCCCCTGCGCCGGCGTGATGCTCGTCAACGCCGACGGCAAGGTCTTTGTAGGCCAGCGCAACGATTCGCCGTCCGAAGCCTGGCAGATGCCGCAGGGTGGGATCGATCCGGGCGAGGACGCCGAAGCCGCCGCATTGCGTGAACTCGGCGAGGAAACCGGCGTCATGCCGGACAAGGTTGAGCTGATTGCGGAAGCGCCGGGTGAATTCGTCTACGACCTCCCCCCCGAACTGCTCGGTAAGGTGTGGAAGGGCAAATGGCGCGGGCAGACGCAGCGCTGGTTCCTGTATCGTTTCAACGGCACCGACGCGGACATCGACATCGCCACCGAGCATCAGGAGTTCCGCGTCTGGCGCTGGAGCGATCCCGCCGACCTGCCGCGGCTGATCGTGCCGTTCAAGAAGGTGCTGTACGAACAGGTACTCGCCGCCTTCGCGCCACATCTCGGCGCATAACCGCATCGTTCCACAGTTTCCATCGCGTTGCGCTACCGTTACGGAATCCAGCGTGCGCCGCTTAACATGCCTCATCTTCGCCCCGCTGTTGCTTGCCAACGCGCCCGATCCGCAATCGGTGATGATCCCGGAAACGATCCGCGCGATGCTAGACGCGGCGCTGGAGGCGGGGAACGAGGCCGACGTCAACACGATCACCAAATATGCGCGCGCCGCGGATCCGCTCAGCGGCGACGCGGTGCTGGCGATCGCCGAGAAGTGGAAGGCGGACCGCGCCGCACAGCGTACGCAGGTCATCCGCCAGGCCAGCTTCCTCGATTTGTGGAGCGGCAAGGCGGAGATCGGCGGCTATCTGACCACCGGCAACTCCGATACCGCGGGCGGTACAGCGGTGCTCGATCTCAACCGCGAGGGGCTGCGCTGGCGTCACAAGTTCCATGCGCAGGCCGATTATCAGTCGAACCTCGACGTCACGACGCGGGAGCATTACCTCGCCTCGTACGAACCCAATTACAAGGTCGACGATCGCGCCTACATCTACGGTGTCGGACAGTATGAAGGCGACCGGTTCCTCGGCTATTACAACCGCTATTCGACCTCTGTCGGTGCCGGCTACAGCGTGATCAAGACCGCCGGGACCAAGCTCGATCTCGAACTCGGACCAGCCTATCGCCACACCGAATTCACCGACGATACGGTCCAGAGCAGCCTGGCCGCACGCGGCACGGCGAACTTCAGCATCCGCATTCTTAGCGGCCTGTCGGTGAGCCAGGTCGCGTCGGCCTATGTCCAGCGCTACAACAGCACGCTGAGTGGCACGACTTCGCTCAACGCCAAGCTCATCGGTCCGCTCTCCGCCGCGCTGTCGTACAGCGTCCAGTATGAAAGCGAGCCGCCGGTCGGATCGGTCTCGACCGACACCACTAGCCGCGCGTCGCTCGTCTACAGCTTCTGACGCTGTTCCCTCTCCCGGCCGGTTTCGCTAGGGTCGGGTGATGAGGGGACTTTCAACGATAGAGCGCGATGCCGTCGACAAGGCGCACGCGGCTCCGATGCTAGGACAGGTCGAGGCCTGGGCGGCGATCAACAGCGGGACGCGCAACCTGCCCGGACTCGCGACGATGGCGGGGTTGTTGGGTGATGCGTTCGCCAGCCTGCCGGGGGACATCACGCTGGTCGAGCCGACACCGGTCGACAGCGTCGCGACGGACGGCGTCGTGTCGTCGATTGAGCACGGCAAGCATCTGCATCTCGTCGTCCGCTCCGACGCGCCGGTAAGGATGCTGTTCACCGGGCACATGGACACGGTCTATCCGGTGGATCACGCGTTCCAGTCGCTCCAGTGGCTCGACGATGGCTGGCTGAACGGCCCTGGCGTTGCGGACATGAAGGGCGGGCTGGCCGTGATGCTCGCGGCGCTTCAAGCGGTCGAAGCGAGCCCCCTCGCCGCCCGGATCGGTTATGACGTCGTCATCAACTCGGACGAGGAAACCGGCTCCTTCTCCTCCGCCCCGCTGCTGGCCAGCGCCGCGCACGGCAAAATCGCCGCGCTGACCTACGAGCCAGCACTCGCCGACGGCACATTGGCGGGCGCACGCGGCGGCACCGGCAATTTCTCGATCATCGTTCGCGGCCGTAGCGCGCATGCCGGCCGCAACCCCGAGGACGGCCGCAACGCGCTCGTCGCCGCCGCGGATATCGCGGTGCGGCTTTCGAAGGTCCGCGGTCCGCGCCTCGCGGTGAACCCGGCACGGATCGAAGGCGGCGGTCCCAACAACGTCGTTCCCGACCTCGCCATCCTCCGCATCAACTTCCGCCCCGCGACGCTCGACGATATTGCGCGCGCCCAGTCCCACATCGACTCCGCGGTCGCGATGGTGACTGCCGAGCATGACGTCCGTATCGAAGTCCATGGCAGCTTCAACCGCCCGCCCAAACCGATCGACGACGGCGCCGCTCGACTATTCGACCTCGTCAAGGCGTCGGGCAGCGATCTCGGTCTCGACATCGCCTGGAAAGCGACCGGCGGCGTCTGCGACGGCAACAACATCGCGGCCGCCGGCGTCCCCGTCGTTGACACGATGGGCGTCCGCGGCGGTGCGATCCACTCGACCGACGAGTTCATGATCCCCGACAGCCTGCCCGAGCGGGCAGCGCTGTCGGCGGTCACCATATTACGCATCGCGGAGGGCCGGTTGTGAGCTTCAGGATCCGCGCCGCGGTCGACGACGATCTTCAGCATCTCTACGAAATGGCCAAGCTCACCGGTGGCGGTTTTACCAACCTGCCGCCCGATCGGCGCGCGCTGACCGCTAAGTTGGAGCGCAGCCATGCCGCCTTCGCGCGCAGTGACGGCCCGGTCCAGGACGAGCTGTTCGTGCTGATCCTCGAAAACACCGAGACCCACGAAGTCCGCGGTACCTGCCAGATCTTCACGCAGGTCGGCCAGAGCTATCCGTTCTACAGCTACCGGATCGGCCAGCTCACGCAGCACAGCAAGGAGCTCAACCGCACCTTTCGTGCCGATATGCTCTCGCTCGCCACCGATCTCGAAGGCGCGAGCGAAGTCGGCGGGCTGTTTCTCCATCCCGGCGAACGCGCCGGTGGCCTCGGCCTGCTGCTCGCGCGCAGTCGCTACCTATTCATCAAGATGCACCGCGCGCGCTTCGCCGATCGCATCCTCGCCGAACTGCGCGGGGTGATCGACGAAGCCGGCGGTTCGCCGTTCTGGGACGGTCTCGCCGGCCGTTTCTTCGGGATGAATTTCCAAGACGCGGATCAGTTCAATGCGATCAACGGCCACCAGTTCATCGCCGACCTCATGCCCAAGCACCCGATTTATACCGCGATGCTGACCGAGAGCGCACGCGCGGCGATCGGCCTTCCCCACCCCTCGGGTCGCGCGGCGATGCGGATGCTGGAGAACGAAGGCTTCGCGTTCGAGAATTACGTCGACATCTTTGACGGCGGACCGACGATGACCGCGCGCACCGACCGGGTCCGCTCGATCGCCGACGCGCGCGAAAGCCGTGTCGTCGCGATCGACCAGGACGGCGGCACCGAAGCGCTCGTCGCGACCGGCAACCTCGCCGACTTCCGCTGTGCGTTCGGGCATGTCCGCGAGACGGAAGACGGCGTTGCCCTCTCTCCCGACAGCGCCGCGGCGCTCGCGCTAGCCGAGGGCGCGCTCGTGACGCACGTTGCACGGCTATGACCATGGTCGAGATCAACTTCGACGGGCTGATCGGCCCCAGCCATAATTTCGCCGGGCTCAGCCCCGGTAATCTGGCCGCGACGCAGCATGCCGGGCAGATCGCGCATCCGCGGGCGGCGGCGTTGCAGGGCATCGCCAAGATGCGCGCGAACCTCGATCTGGGCCTAGTGCAGGGCGTGCTGATGCCGCTCGCCCGCCCCGACCATCGCTGGCTCGAAGCTTTGGCGACCGCCTACGACCAGGCGCCGCCGCATCTTCGCGCGCAGGCCTTGTCGGCTTCGGCGATGTGGGCGGCGAACGCGGCGACGGTATCGCCCGCGGCCGACACCCGCGATCGCCGCTGTCACCTGACCGTCGCCAACCTCGTGACGATGCCGCATCGCAGTCACGAATGGCCAGGCACGCTCGCCCAGCTTCGGACGGCGTTCGCAAACCCCGCCTTCGTCGTGCATCCCCCCGCCCCGGCCCCGTTCGGCGACGAGGGCGCCGCCAACCACATGCGGCTCTGCGCCGATCATGCCGCACCCGGCGTCGAGGTCTTCGTCTACGGCAAGCCCGGCGGACGCTTCCCCGCCCGCCAGCACCGCGACGCGAGCGAAGCCATCGCGCGCGCGCACGGTCTCGATCCGGCACGGACTGTGTTCGTCCAGCAGTCCGATATCGCGATCGCCGCGGGGGCGTTCCATAACGACGTCGTCGCGGTCGCCAACGAGCGCGTGCTGTTCGCCCACGAACACGCCTTCGAGGACAAGGATGCGTTCTACGCCGATCTGCGCCGCCTCCTGCCCGAGGTCGAGATCGTCGAGGTTCCCGCTGACCGTGTCAGCCTCGCCGACGCGATCGCGTCCTATCTGTTCAACGCACAACTCGTCTCGCTCGCCGACGGCATGGCGCTGATCCTGCCCGAGGAAGCGCGCGCCAATGCCGGGGTGTGGTCGTGGCTGCAAGCGCACGTCGCGGGCAACGGTCCGATCCGCCACCTGCACGTCGTCGACGTCCGCGAATCGATGAGCAACGGCGGCGGTCCTGCCTGCCTCCGCCTGCGTGTGGTCGCCGATCCGGCAACCGTCGATCCCCGCTTCCTTGTCGATCACGCCAAGCTCGACCGGATCGCCGCGATCATCGCCGCGCACTGGCCCGAGGCGATCGATCCGGCATCGATCGGCGATCCCACGCTGATCGCGGCTATCGAAGCCGCGCGGAGTACGCTCCTGACCGAGCTCGATCTTGTCGGGTTAATTTACACATAACCAGAGGTGGCGGAATTGCGCGAGTCGCGAGCGGAGTTTTCCACTGTTTGTAAGTTCACGATTTGCTCTCCCATGCCTCCATGGCGGCATCGGCGAGCGTCGATTGATTGCGGCGGCGGGCGTACCACTCCACCATTGTGAGGGATTGGCCGCTGACCGCGGCGGTCTGAGCGACCGAGCAGCCGGCCTCGAGCAGCGCGATCACAGCGTTCTTGCGCAGCCCATGCGGGACGCTCGGTGCGCCGGCGGCGGCCGAGAACGCCTTGAGGATCTTACGCGCGTTGTCGTCGCGCATCGGCTTGCCGTGGATCGTCAGGCAGATCGGGCCCTCCCCTCGCACCCGCGTGGCGAGCTCGGCCTTCAGCGCGCTATGGATCGGGATGCTCAGCGGCTTCTTCGTCTTGTCCTGGACGACCTCGACCCGATCGTCCGCGACGTCCGCCCACTGCATCTTCAGCACATCGCCCAGCCGCTGCGCGGTATAGTAAAGCAGGTTCACCAAGAGGCGAACGGCGGCGTCCTCGGCCGCCAGGCCTGCGCGCAGCACGGCGGCCGGCCACGGCTCGTGCTCGCCACCTGCCAACGGCGGGATACCGTCGCAAGGGTTCTTCGCGATGTGCTCTCGATCGACCGCCCAAGCGAACAGTGCCCCGCTCGTCCGAAGAAAGGCGTTCGAGGCTCCCGGCGTGCTCGCCATCTTGTCGAGCACCGTCCGCATGTCGCCGCGCGTGATCCCAGTGACAGGCGCCGTCGGCAAGGCCTTTTCCAGCCGGCGCAGGTAGATGTCGTAAAGCTTGCGCGATGCCGGTGCCAACGCCCCGTAGGCCGCGCCTCGCTGATACAGATCGACCAGGACGGGAACCGTCATCAGCGCAGACTTGGTCTTGCGATTCCGGTGGCCCATCAGCGCGGCATAGCTTCCCCCGAACTCCATCGACCGGAGCGGCGGCAAGCGCGTCATCAGACGCTTCCCGTCGACCACCTTCCCGGTGTCGAAGTACAGGTACTCGCGCCCCTTGGACCGAACCCGCTTCACGTATTTGGGGAGATCATGCGGCACTGCGCAGCCCCGGTTGATCCTTGCGCCAGTCCTTGCCCCCGCCCGACATCTCGTCGAGACTGGTGTCCAGGGCGGCGCGGTCCCACCGCGGCCCGCCGGCCATCGCAACCGACATCGGCAGGCGACCAGCATAGACCTCGGCGTCGAACTGCTGCGGGGTGAGTTCGCAATACTGGGCGGCCGTCGATCGCTTGAGCATGCGCGGCCAATACGGGGCGGCGGTCATGTCAGTTGCTCCAGATTGGCGGCTTCACGCGCGCGTGTTTCGGCCATCGATATCTTGCCGGCCGGCAGGTAAAGGCTGGACGGATCCATGATAGGCCCATTGGCAAGTGCCTGCCGCTCAGCGTCCACCAGCTTGCGCAACTCGGCACGATCGGTCTGATCAACCACGGGCATATCCCTTCTTAGGTTCACGACAGGGAGCGCAGCGGCCCATGACCAGGCGCTTGTCCGCGCCGGAGTGGCCGCCGCAGCCAATCCGGCGGATGCAGGGACTCTCGCAGCAGGCGGCGCGCTTGATCCTGGAGCGCTCACCGAAGTCGCCCTTCAGCATGGGCTCAGCAACGCTATCCGGCGGGTGTTCCTCCCGTTGAGCGTGGCGGCGATCGGCGCCGCTGCGGGTGTCCTGGCCGCGATCGGAAACCCAATCGCCGCGAGCGTGGCACCGCCGATGTTTCAACGCGCTCAGTTCTTCGCAACGCCCTTCTTTGGAGCAACAGCATGACCCGTCTAACCCGATTTACTTCGACGCTCGCTGGCGATGCAACGGACACTTCCGGTCCCGATGCACGCGACACGCTGAACGATATCTTGGCGCGGTCACGCGGCACGACGGTTGGCATGAAGCGCCTGTGCGGCATGGGTGCGACGTTCACCTCGGGCGGCGGCAACAACAATATCGCGATGTTTCTCGGGAAGGAGTCTTTCGACGCCGAGGTCGTGGCGATCCGCCCGATATTCTTTTCCAAGGAGCCGGATAATCCTAGCTCCGGGTGGGAGTTCATCGCCGGAGCAACCGATCAGCTTCTAAACGACAGCACGGATAACGCGTTCGTTCCCCAGGTCGGCGGGACGAAATATAACTTCATCGTCGATGCCATGACTGGGACGCAAAAGGGCCTTATCGCCAACGCGAACGGTTTCCGTCGCGCGCAGTTTGGCGGGGCGAACACGGACGGCAGGGTATCGAAGTCGGGCACGTTGCGGCCCGGATCGATGGAACGATCGCAGCATCAAATCCTGCCGACCGGCGGGTTCTATCCGGCTAGCCCAAGTATGGTCTTTGGTGACTGGATGGATATCAAGACGTATCCCGCTGCGGATGGTCGGTTCTACATTGTGTGGCGTGCCAAGAAGGCCGCAGTCGATGGCGAAACAAACGCTTTCGGTACGTTCATCGTGAACGGCGTAACCCTCTCCGACGCCAACCCGCTGCACAAGCAAGCGGCGGCTTTGCCGTGGTATCGCCGCCAGTTC
>Ga0308158_10002558_pt1 | contig 16979 bp, 16 predicted proteins | sample PhyBR2_FD_201038 | JGI IMG/M metagenome (GOLD analysis project Ga0308158, IMG submission 201038) | Phyllosphere microbial communities from UC Gill Tract Community Farm, Albany, California, United States - DLSLB.R2 | ecosystem: Host-associated > Plants > Phyllosphere > Unclassified | place: USA... | reverse complement strand
CTTAATGGTAAAGCCTTAGTCTTCCAAACTAATGACGCGGGTTCGATTCCCGTCATCCCCTCCGATCAGAAGGCCCCCACCGCAAGGTGGGGGCCTTCTTCGTTCACGTGCGCATCGGCACGGAATGCGAAGAACCCCCGGAGCCGATGGTTCCGGGGGTTCTTCAGGTCGGGTGTCAGCGACCGCCGCGACGCTCGCGAAGCTGCGTGAGCGCGTCTTCGAGAAGCTGCTCGGCCTCTTCGTCCGTGCGACGCTCCTTCACGTATGCGAGGTGCGTCTTGTAGGGCTCGGCCTTCGCGAGAGCCGGCGGGTTCTCACGATCGCGCCCCGCGGGGAGTCCGCTCTGCGGGTGGTCGATGATCTCGGGGATCTCCTCGTCGGGAAGACCCGCGGCGAAGTACCGCACGGTCTCATTGCCCAGACCATCCCAGTACGACACGGCGATGCGGTCGGCGTGGTAGCCGTGGTCCTGCTCCCCCATCGGTCCTGAGCCGACGCGGGTGCCACGGATCGCGTTTCCTCCGGTAGCCATCAGATCACCTGGAACTTCGTGATGAGACCGAGCGCGACGATCGAGATGAACCAAATCAGCGCGAGCACGATCGTGAATCGGTTGAGGTTGCGCTCGGCGAGGCCGGACGAGCCGACTGCAGCCGACATCCCCCCGCCGAACATGTCGGAGAGGCCGCCACCGCGGCCCTTGTGAAGAAGAATGAGGAGCGTCAGCAGCACACTGGTGATACCAGTGAGCACCTGCAGAACGAACTCGAGAACCTGCACGAGGAAAGCCTTTCGCCGGGGCCGGAATGCCCGTCTAGCGGTCAATTATAGGACGAGGCGCTCGCGCGCCTCGTCCCGACTCACACGCCGACGTGCTTCTGGAAGCGCACGATGGCTGCGAACTCGTCCACGACGAGGCTCGCACCTCCCACCAGCGCACCGTCGACATCAGGCTCGCGCATGAAGCTCGCGATGTTGCTCGACTTCACCGAACCGCCGTACAGCACTCGCGTTCGCGCCGCCGCATCTTCGTCGAGGGTCTTGGCGAGAACGCCCCGCAGCGCCGCGCAGACGTCCTGCGCCTGGGCGGGGGTGGCCGCCTGACCCGACCCGATCGCCCAGACCGGCTCGTACGCCACGACGATGTCGGCCGATGCAGGAACGCCGTCCAGAGCCTTCTCGAGCTGCCCGGCGGGCACGGCGCTCGCGCCGAACTCCTCCAGGTCCTCGGCGGTCTCTCCGACGCAGATGACGGGCACGAGGCCGTGCTTGAGCGCAGCCTTCACCTTGGCGTTCACGACGGCATCGTCTTCGCGGTGGTACTCGCGACGCTCGGAGTGCCCGATGATCACGTAGCCCACGTTCAGCTTCGCCAGGAAAGCGCCGGAGACCTCGCCGGTGTACGCACCCGAGTCGTGTGCCGAGAGATCCTGCGCGCCGAGCCCGAACGGGATCTTGTCGGCGTCGATCAGCGTCTGCACGCTACGGATGTCGGTGAATGGCGGGAACACCGCCACTTCCACCGAATCCCCCTCGTGGCCGGCGTCCTTCAGCGTCCAGTGCAGCTTCTGCACCGTGGCCACGGCCTGGAGGTGGTCGAGGTTCATCTTCCAGTTGCCCGCGATCAGCGGGGTACGGCGAGTCTTCGCAGTGGTCACGGAGTTCACTCCCATCCGAGGACCGTCAGGCCCGGTAGCTTCTTGCCCTCGAGGAACTCGAGGCTGGCGCCTCCGCCCGTCGAGATGTGTCCGAACTGATCATCCGCGAACCCGAGCTGCCGCACGGCCGCGGCCGAGTCGCCGCCGCCCACGACGCCGAGGCCGTCGACCTCGGTCAGCGCCTGCGCGACAGCCTTCGTGCCGGCGGCGAACGCCGGGAACTCGAACACGCCCATGGGACCGTTCCAGAAGACGGTCTTCGACCCGCTCACAGCCTCTGCGAACGCCGCCGCGGTGTCTGGCCCGATGTCGAGGCCGATTCCGGATGCGCCGAACGAGCTCTGCTCGATGGCATCCGCCGCGACGATCTCGTGGTCCGCGTCGGCAGCGAAGCCGGACGCGACCACGACGTCGGTCGGGAGCACGAGTTCGACGCCGCGCTCCTTCGCCTCGGCGATGTATCCGCGCACGGTTTCGAGCTGGTCCTTCTCCAGAAGACTGGAGGCGACGGCGTGGCCCTCTGCCGCGAGGAAGGTGAACAGCATCCCGCCCCCGATCAGCAGACGGTCGACGCGAGGCAGCAGGTGCGAGATCACGCCCAGCTTGTCGCTGACCTTCGATCCGCCGAGCACGACCGTGTAGGGCCGCTCGGGGTTCTCGGTGAGCCGGTCGAGCACGTCGAGCTCTGCGGCGATCAGGAGACCAGCGGCCGAGGGCAGCAGCTCCGCCAGATCGTAGACGCTCGCCTGCTTGCGGTGCACCACGCCGAAGCCGTCGGAGACGAGAGCGTCACCGAGCTCGGCGAGCTCGGCGGCGAATGCCGCGCGGGTCGCGTCGTCCTTCGAGGTCTCGCCCGGGTTGAATCGCAGGTTCTCGAGCACGGCGATCTCGCCGTCCTTCAGGCCCGCGACAGTGTCGCGCGCCGAGTCGCCCACCGTGTCCGCCGCGAAGGCGACGGACACGGAGAGCAGCTCCGACAGCCGCTGCGCGACCGGCTCGAGACTGTACTGGGGGTCGGGCGCGCCGTCCGGGCGGCCGAGGTGCGAGCACACGATGACTCGTGCGCCCGCATCGGCGAGGGCCTTGAGGGTCGGCAGCGATGCCCGTACACGACCGTCATCGGTGATGACGCCGTCCCTCAGCGGGACGTTCAGGTCGCAGCGGACGATGACCCGCTTGCCCGAGAGGGAACCCAGTGACTCGAGAGTGCGCAGCGCCATGGTTCAGAGACGCTCGGCCACGTACTCGGTCAGGTCGACGAGACGGTTCGAGTAGCCCCACTCGTTGTCGTACCAGCTCGACACCTTGACGAGGTTGCCGCTGACATTCGTGAGCTCGGAGTCGAAGATCGACGAGTGCGGGTTGAGCTGGATGTCGCTCGACACGATCGGGTCCTCGGTGTACTGCAGGATGCCCTCGAGACGACCCTCGGCAGCAGCCTCGCGGTAGGCGGCGTTGATCTCTTCCACGGTCAGGTCGTCGCGCTCGGCGATGATCGTGAGGTCGACGATCGAGCCGGTGGGCACCGGCACGCGGTACGACGAGCCGCTGAGCTTGCCGTTGAGCTCCGGGAGCACGAGCCCGATGGCCTTGGCGGCACCGGTCGATGCCGGGACGATGTTGACAGCGGCGGCGCGGGCACGGCGAAGGTCGCTGTGCGGGCCGTCCTGCAGGTTCTGGTCGGCGGTGTATGCGTGCGCGGTCATCATGAATCCGCGCTCGATGCCGAACTTGTCGTTGAAGACCTTTGCAAGCGGGGCGAGGCAGTTGGTGGTGCACGACGCGTTCGAGATGACGTTCATCGTGGCGGAGTCGTAGGTGTCCTCGTTCACGCCCACCACGAAGGTTCCGTCGACGTCGGTGCCGGGCGCCGAGATGATGACCTTCTTGGCACCTCCGGCGATGTGCTTGGAGGCGTCAGCGGCCTTGGTGAAGCGACCGGTCGACTCGATCACGATGTCGACGCCGAGCTCGCCCCACGGGAGAGCGGCGGGGTCGCGCTCTTCGAAGACCTTGATGGCCTTGCCGCCGACCGTGATCACGTCGCCCTCGTGGGTGACCTCGACGCCGAGAGGACCACCGACGGAGTCGTACTTCAGGAGGTGTGCCAGAGCGGCATTGTCGGTGAGGTCGTTGACCGCGACGATCTCGAGGTCAGCGTTCTGTGCGAGAGCCGCACGAAGGAAATTACGTCCGATACGACCGAAGCCGTTGATACCGATCTTGACAGACACGAAAGTCTCCTGGTTCTTACTCAAGGAAATACGTATTTCTTGCGGAAAGCGCGGACAACGGCGTCCTGATGAGCCAGACGCCCATCAGGACGCCGGTCTTTTACGACAGTACCAGCAGACCGGAGGTCTTCTCGCGCGCGATTTCGAAGCGTGACGCGACGTTCTCCCAGTTCGCGATGTTCCATGCGGCCTTGATGTAGTCGGCCTTCACATTGAGGTAGTCGAGGTAGAAGGCGTGCTCCCACATGTCCAGCTGGAACAGCGGGACGGTGCCCTGGGCGGCGTTGGCGTGCTGGTCGAACAGCTGCTGGATGATCAGACGCGCGCCGATCGGGTCCCAGCTCAGCACGGCCCAGCCGGAGCCCTGGATGCCTGCGGCTGCGGCGGCGAAGTGCGCCTGGAACTTCTCAAACGAGCCGAAGAACTCATCGATGGCGGCCTTGAGCTCGCCCTCGGGCTGTCCGCCGCCTTCCGGCGACAGGTTCGTCCAGAAGATCGAGTGGTTGACGTGACCGCCGAGGTTGAACGCGAGGTCCTTCTCGAGCTTGTTCACGTTGGCGAGGTTGCCGCTCTCGCGGGCCTCGGCGAGGCCGTCGAGCGCCGCGTTGGCGCCGGCGACGTATGCGGCGTGGTGCTTGTCATGGTGCAGTTCCATGATCTTGCCGCTGATGTGCGGTTCCAGAGCCGCGAAGTCGTAGGGAAGGTCGGGGAGCGTGTAGGTCGCCATGTCGATTTCATCCAATCCGCGCCGCGCCGCGGCGCTTGCCGATCCTCTGCGAAGCCGAAGTGCCTCTCAGAGCAGACGTTTTTCATCCTACTGACGACAACGCAGCAGACGGCGGGATGTTCCGAATGGCGGACCGATGCGGCCGCTCCTCGCGGCCTCAGCCTTCGAGACCGGCGGGTACGGCTGCCTCGGTACCAGGGATGCCGTCCTGCTGAGCCCGCTTGTCGGCCATCGCCAGCAGACGGCGGATGCGACCGGCGACTGCGTCCTTGGTCAGCGGGGGGTCGGCGTGGTGCCCGAGTTCGTCGAGGCTGGCGTCGCGGTGTGCGAGCCGGAGGCTGCCTGCGGTGCGAAGGTGCTCGGGCACGTCGTCGCCGAGGATCTCCAGTGCCCGCTCCACGCGCGCGCATGCGGCGACGGCGGCCTGAGCCGAGCGGCGCAGGTTGGCATCGTCGAAGTTGACCAGGCGGTTCACGCCCGCGCGCACCTCACGGCGCTGACGCATCTCCTCCCACGCGACCGCCGTGCGACGCGCACCCATCACCGTCAGGATGGCGCGGATCGCCTCGCCCTCTCGGACGACGACACGCGGCAGGCCGCGCACCTCGCGCGCCTTGGCGGCGACGCCGAGCCGGTGCGCGGCGCCCACGAGAGCCATGGCGGCCTCTCCCGACGGGCACGAGATCTCGAGCATGGCCGACCGGCCGGGCTCGCTGAGGGATCCGGATGCCAGGAAGGCACCGCGCCAGATACCGGCCAGCTCCTCCGGCGAGCCGGTGGTGAGGCGGTTCGGCAGTCCACGCACCGGGCGACGACGAGCGTCGAGCAGACCCGTCTGTCGAGCGAGGGTCTCGCCTGCGGCGATGACGCGGACCGCCCAGCGGGCTCCGCTGTTCGCTCCGCTCGCGCCGGCAACGCTGGCCTTGACCTGCGCGATCTCGGGACGCACACCGTAGATCTCGGCGAGATCGCGGCTCACGCGACGAGCGAGCAGCTCGGCATCCACCTCGGCCTCGACCGCGACACGACCGGCGATGGAGTGCAGACCTCCCGCGAAGCGCAGGATGGTCGTCACTTCAGCGACACGCACCGTCGGAGGTGCGTTGCGCACGCTGACGAGCTCGGCCTTGACGTCGGTGGTTAGTGCCACGGGACTCCCTCACGATCCTGGCGTCGGATCGCGACGCAAGGGACTAGCCTACAAGGCTCGCGGGCTTCGCACCGACTCGATCGCCTCCGCGCCGATGCAGGGACGGATCACTCGCGCCCGAGATCCCGATGCCGCACATTGATCGCGACGCCTGGCACGTCCGCCAGCCGCCGGGCGAGCTCCTCAGACATGGCGACCGAGCGATGCTTGCCGCCGGTGCAGCCGATCGCGACGGTGGAGTGCGTCTTGTTCTCGCGCTGATAGCCCTCGAGAACCGGTCGCAGCGCTTCGGCGTACGAGTCGAGGAACTGCGCCGACCCGGGAAGGCCGAGCACGTAATCGCGCACCGCGTCGTCACGGCCGGTGAGGTCGCGGAGCTCTTCGTTCCAGAAGGGGTTGGGAAGGAACCGCATGTCGGCGACGAGGTCGACGTCGGTCGGCAGGCCGTACTTGAAGCCGAAGCTGAGGATGGTGAGACGATGGCGCGCGGTGCCCTCTTCCGAGAACATCTCCGTGACCTGCATCGCGAGCTGGTGGATGTTCAGCGTCGACGTGTCGATCAGCAGGTCGGCCGACTCGCGGATGGTGGCGAGGCGGGCACGCTCCGTGCGGATGCCGTCGAGCAGCGTGCCATCGCCCTGCAGCGGGTGCGGGCGGCGCACCGATTCGAAGCGGCGCACGAGCACGTCGTCGGATGCGTCGAGGTACAGCACCTTGACCCCGCCGCGGGAGCGCAGCGCGCGGTACACCTCGGGAAGCTCGTCGAACAGGCCCCGACCGCGCACGTCCACGACGGCGGCGACCTTGGGCAGGTTGCCCCCGCCCATGTCGGTCAGCTCGAGCAGCGGACGCAGGATCTGCGGAGGGAGGTTGTCGACCACGTACCAGCCGAGGTCCTCGAGAGCGTTCGCTGCGGTCGTGCGACCGGCTCCCGACATCCCCGTGACGATCAGGAACTCGCCCTCTTGTGCGGCCGTCATGGTGTGTGCTCCCTTCCCTGCACCAGCCTATCGAGTCGCGGGGGCGTGCCCGCCCGCCAGGTGCGCATGGATCGTCGCTGCGAGCACGGGGCCTATACCCGCGACCTCGCTGATCTGCTCTGGGCTCGAGGCACGGAGCGCCGTCACCGAGCCGAAGTGCGTCAGCAGCCCCTTGATACGCGCGTCGCCGAGCCCGGGTATCTCCTTCAGAACCGACTGGATGTCACGGCGTCGGCGCTTGCGCTGATGGGTGATGGCGAAGCGGTGCGCCTCATCGCGCAGGCGCTGCACGAGATACAGCGCTTCGCTGGTACGCGGCAGGATCACAGGGAAGTCATCATCAGGCACCCAGATCTCCTCGAGCCGCTTCGCGATGCCGCACAGCGCTATCTCGGTGCGACCGCTGTCGCGCAGCGCACGTGCCGCCGCCTGCACCTGCGGCTGTCCGCCGTCGACGACGAGCAGCTGCGGCCGGTAGGCGAAACGAGGACGCCGCCTGCCATCGGCCTCGTCGTCGTCGGTGTCCGGTTCCGAGTCCACCCGCGCGAGCCGCCGCATCAGCACCTGATACATCGAGTCGGTGTCGTCGGTCGTCTCGGCGATGTTGAACGACCGGTACTGGTCCTTTCGCGGCAGCCCGTCTTCGAAGACCACCATCGAGGCGACCACGTTCGTGCCCCCGAGGTGCGATATGTCGAAGCATTCGATGCGCAGAGGCGCCTCATCCATGCCGAGGGCCTCCTGCAGGTCGGTGAGGGCCTGCGTACGCGCGACGTAGTCGCTCGTCCTGCGCGTCTTGTGACGCAGCAGCGCCTGCTGGGCGTTCAGCGTCGCGGTGCGCATGAGCTCGGCGCGCTGCCCGCGCTGGGCGACGGCGATCTCGACGCGGCGACCGCGTCGCTCGCGCAGCCACTGCTCCAGCTCGGCGGCGTCGTCGGGAAGGGTCGGCACGAGCACCCGGCGCGGGATGTCGGGCGATTCGCCGTACACGCGCTGCAGGATCTGATCGACGAGCTCCCCGCGGCTGATGTCGAGCTCCTTGTCCACGGCGAGCGAGCGCACACCGCGCACACGACCACCGCGGATGACGAAATGATGCACAGCGGCCGAGAGCTCGTCCTCGGCGATGCCGAACAGGTCGGCATCCTCGTCCGAGGGGAGCACGAGCGCGCTCTTGCCGAGCACGGCGTCGATCGCCGTGAGCTTGTCGCGGAACCTCGCGGCTGCCTCGTAGTCCATCGCTGCAGACGCCGCCATCATCCGCTTGGTGAGGTCGCGGGTGAAGCGCTCGTCTCCCCCTGCCATGAAGGCGACGAAGTCGTCGACCATCGCCCGATGCTCCTCGATCGTGACCGTCATCGAGCACGGCCCGCCGCACTTGCCGATCTGGCCGGGAAAGCACGGGCGTCCGGTCTGCATCGCGCGTCGGTAGCTCGAGTCGCTGCACGTGCGGATCGGGAACGCCTTCACCATCAGGTCGATGGTCTCGTGCACCGCCCACACCTTGGGATACGGGCCGAAGTAGCGTGCGCCGGGGATGCGCCGGTTGCGCGTCACCATGACTCTCGGCGCCTCGTCGCCGAGAGTGATGGCCATGAACGGGTATGACTTGTCGTCCCGATAGCGCACGTTGAACGGCGGATCGAACTCCTTGATCCACATGTACTCGAGCTGGAGCGAGTCGACATCGGTGGCGACGACGGTCCACTCGACCGACGCCGCCGTCGTGACCATCCGCCGGGTGCGCTCGTGCAGGGTGCGCAACGGAGCGAAGTAGTTCGACAAGCGCTGTCGGAGGTTCTTCGCTTTGCCGACGTACAGCACACGGCCGTCGGCATCGCGGAAGCGGTAGACCCCCGGATCGGTCGGGATCTCCCCCGGCCGCGGCTTATACGGGAGCACGTCGGCCATCAGCCGGCCTTGCGCCTCGCTCCGGGCTCCTGCCCGAGGATCTCGGCCAGGAAGGTGCCTGTGTGGCTCTCCTCGACCTCGGCGATCTGCTCCGGTGTGCCCGCGGCGAGGATCTGACCTCCGCCCGACCCGCCCTCGGGCCCCAGGTCGATGACCCAGTCCGCGGATTTGATGACGTCGAGGTTGTGCTCGATGACGATGACCGTGTTGCCCTTGTCCACGAGACCGTTCAGCACCTCGAGCAGCTTGCGCACGTCTTCGAAGTGCAGACCCGTGGTCGGCTCGTCGAGAACGTAGATGCTGCGGCCGTTGCTGCGGCGCTGGAGCTCGGTGGCGAGCTTGACGCGCTGCGCCTCTCCTCCGGACAGCGTTGTCGCCGCCTGACCCAGGCGCACGTAGCCGAGTCCGACGTCGACCAGTGTCTTCATGTAGCGGTGGATCGCCTGGATGGGCTCGAAGAACTCGGCCGCCTCGGCGATCGGCATCTCGAGCACCTCGGCGATGTTCTTGCCCTTGTAATGCACCGCCAGGGTGTCTCGGTTGTACCGCTTGCCGTGACAGACCTCGCAGTCGACGTAGACGTCGGGCAGGAAGTTCATCTCGATCTTGATCGTGCCGTCGCCCGAGCAGGCATCGCAACGACCGCCCTTGACGTTGAAGCTGAAGCGACCCGGCTGGTAGCCGCGCACCTTCGCCTCGGGCGTCTCGCTGAACAGCGTGCGGATGCGGTCGAACACGCCGGTGTACGTGGCGGGGTTCGACCGCGGCGTGCGGCCGATCGGCGCCTGGTCGACGTGCACGACCTTGTCGAGGTTGTCGAGGCCGGTGACGCGCGTGTGCTTGCCCGGCACCGTGCGGGCGCCGTTCAGACGGCCTGCGAGCGCCTGGTAGAGGATGTCGTTCACGAGCGACGACTTGCCCGAGCCGCTGACTCCCGTGACGGCGGTGAGCACGCCGAGCGGGAAGTCGGCCGTGACGTTCTTGAGGTTGTTCGCGCGGGCGCCGACGACGCTCAGCATGCGCTTCTTGTCGATCTTGCGGCGCTTCGCCGGCGTGGCGATCTCGCGACGCCCTGCGAGGTAGTCACCGGTCATCGAACCCGTCTCGGCCAGCAGCGCAGAGTACGGACCCGAGTGCACGACATCGCCGCCGCCGACGCCCGCGCCCGGTCCGATGTCGACGACCCAGTCGGCGGCCTCGATCGTCTCTTCGTCATGCTCCACGACGATCAGCGTGTTGCCGAGGTCACGCAGCCGGACGAGGGTCTCGATGAGGCGGCGGTTGTCTCGCTGGTGCAGACCGATCGACGGCTCGTCGAGAACGTACAGAACACCCGTCAGACCAGAGCCGATCTGCGTCGCAAGGCGGATTCGCTGAGCCTCACCGCCGGAGAGCGATCCGGCTGAGCGGCCGAGGTTCAGGTACGACAGGCCCACCTGCAGCAGGAACTCCAGACGCAGCCTGATCTCTCGCAGCACCTGCGCCGCGATCTTCGCCTCGCGCTCGGTGAGCTCGAGCTCGTGCATGAAAGCGCTGGCGTCAGCCAGGCTGAGGCTCGACACCTCGGCGATCGAGTGACCGTGCACCTTGACCGCGAGCACCTCTGGCTTGAGTCGCGCGCCGTCGCACACGGGGCAGGGCACCTCGCGGAGGTACTCGCCCCAGCGACCGCGCTGCGTGTCGGACTCGGCCTGCAGGTACTGCCGTTCGATGTAGGGCACGACCCCCTCGAAGCCCGACGTGTAGCGCATCTCACGTCCGTAGCGGTTCTTCCACTTGACGCTGACCTTGTAGTTGTCGCCGCGCAGCACAGCCTCGCGCACATCGGAATGCAGCTGGTTCCACGGGGTGTCGAGCGAGAAGTCGAGGTCGCGTGCCAGGCCCTCGAGCAGCCGCTCGTAGTACTGGAACAGGCCCTTGCCCTGTGTCGTCCACGGCAGGATCACGCCCTCGCGGATCGACAGCTCTTCATCGCCGAGCATGAGGTCGACGTCGACCGACATGCGGGTGCCCAGACCGGCGCACGCAGGGCAGGCGCCGAAGGGAGCGTTGAACGAGAACGTGCGCGGCTCGATCTCGGTGAGCGTGATCGCGTGGCCGTTCGGACAGGCGAGCTTCTCGGAGAACGACTGCCAGGCCGCATCGCCCTCCTCATCGACGAAGTTGACCTGCATGACGCCGCCGGCGAGACCCAGCGCCGTCTCGACCGAGTCGGTCACGCGTCCCAGGATGTCGCCGGACGCCACGAGGCGGTCGACCACGACGGCGATGTCGTGCTTGTAGCTCTTCTTCAGCGTGGGCGGCTCGGCCAGCTGCACCATCTCGCCGTCGACGATCGCGCGCGAGTAGCCCTTGGCACCGAGCTCTTTGAAGAGATCGACGAACTCGCCCTTCTTCTGCGTGACGACTGGGGCGACGATCTGGTACCGCGTGCGCTCGGGCAGCTCGACCAGCTGGTCGGCGATCTGCTGCACAGTCTGCCGCTGGATCCGCTCGCCGCACTCCGGGCAGTGCGGGATGCCGATGCGCGCCCACAGCAGGCGCATGTAGTCGTGGATCTCGGTGATCGTTCCCACCGTCGACCGCGGGTTGCGGTTGGTCGACTTCTGGTCGATCGACACGGCAGGGCTCAGGCCCTCGATGAAGTCGACGTCGGGACGGTCGACCTGCCCGAGGAACTGGCGTGCGTAGGCACTCAGCGACTCGACGTACCGACGCTGCCCCTCCGCGAAGATCGTGTCGAACGCGAGGCTCGACTTCCCCGACCCGGAGAGCCCGGTGAACACGACCAGCGAGTCGCGTGGGATGTCGATGTCGACGTTCTTCAGATTGTGAACGCGGGCACCGCGGACACTCAGTTTTGCGGAGGAGGCGACAGGAACGATGGGCACCGTCCAAGTCTAGGAGCGGCCACCGACACCGGGCTCCGCGTCAGCCGAGGGCGAACGCACGGCCGAAGCGGCGAACGGCGGCGGAGAGCTGCATCGACTCTCAGTCGACGGGGGCGGCGCGCCCGGCGAACGGCTTGAGCGCGTCGCGCAGCGACGCGACCTCATCGATGCCCGTGCCGACTGCGGCCATGACAGCGCGCGGCACGTCGAGGGCCCTCTCGCGCAGAGCGCGGCCCTCCGCGGTGAGCGTGATGTCGAGGCGGCGCTCGTCGGTGACACTGCGCGCGCGTTCCACGAGTCCGTCCTTCTCGAGCCGCTTCACGAGCGGTGAGGCGCTCGCAGGCTCGAGAGCCAGCTCGGCCGCGAGGTCGGTGAGAGACCGCGGCGCGCGCTCCCACAGAGCGAGCATGACGAGGTACTGCGGGTGCGTCAGCCCGAGCGGCTCGAGGATAGGCCGGTAGACGGCGACGACGTTACGGGCTGCGGTGACCATCGCGAAGCAGAGCTGGTTCTCGAGCCGCAGAAGATCGTCATCGGTTGTCATGATCCGAGTCTATTCGTGGACAGATGTTTAGTACACTAAAGATATGGCCAAGGATTCCGACCACGTCCCGCTTCGCACGCGCATCCGCGAGGCCGGCGGACTGTACGCCTGGTTCAATTCGAACCTGATCCGCTTCGCGGGCCCCGCCTCGGTCGGGCCCTACGAGCCCACGCTTCCGCCCAGCGCCGAAGAGCGCGCTGAGCGTGCCTGCCCGCTGTGCGGTGCGCCGATGAATCAGCACACCATCGACCGCAGCGGTCCGAAGCCACTGATGCACTGCCCCTGATGCACTGCCCCTGACTCGGATCACCGCCGGACGGGACCCTTTGCGGCGATAACCGCTCAGGCGTGCCCGGCGCGCTCCATCGCCCGGAGCTCCTTCTTCAGGTCCTGCACCTCATCGCGCAGACGGGCGGCCAACTCGAACTTCAGCTCGCTGGCGGCCGCCAGCATCTGATCAGACAGATCGGCGATCGTGTCCTCGAGCTGCGCAGCACCCTCAGCCGCGATGCCCGTGCGTCGCAGGTTCGGCGTGGGCGATTTGCCCTTGCCGCTCTTGTTCCGCGCAGACCGCATGTCAGCGGTGTCGGCGGCCTCGCGGGCGAGCACCTCCGTGATGTCGGCGATCCGCTTGCGAAGCGGCTGCGGGTCGATGCCGTTCTCTTTGTTGTAGGCGATCTGCTTCTCGCGACGTCGCTCGGTCTCCTCGATGGCTTTCGCCATCGAGTCGGTCATGTTGTCGGCGTACATGTGCACCTCGCCCGACACGTTTCGCGCGGCACGGCCGATGGTCTGGATCAGCGAGGTTCCCGAGCGCAGGAAGCCCTCCTTGTCGGCATCGAGGATGGCGACAAGCGACACCTCGGGGAGGTCGAGGCCTTCACGCAACAGATTGATGCCGACCAGCACGTCGTAGACGCCCGCCCGCAGCTCGCTGAGCAGTTCGACGCGGCGGAGAGTGTCGACGTCGGAGTGCAGATAGCGCACCCGCACGCCGTGCTCGCCGAGGAAGTCGGTGAGCTCCTCGGCCATCTTCTTCGTGAGCGTCGTGACGAGCACGCGCTCGTCGCGCTCGACGCGCAGCCGGATCTCCTCCAGCAGATCGTCGATCTGGCCCTTCGAGGGCTTCACGATGATCTCGGGGTCGACGAGCCCGGTGGGGCGGATGATCTGCTCGACCACGCCGTCGGCGATGCCCATCTCGTACTTGCCGGGCGTGGCCGAGAGGTAGACAGTCTGGCCGATGCGGTTCTTGAACTCGTCCCAGCGCAGAGGACGGTTGTCCATCGCGCTGGGCAGACGGAAGCCGTGCTCGACGAGTGTGCGCTTACGCGAGGCATCGCCCTCGTACATCGCACCGATCTGAGGCACGGTGACGTGGGACTCGTCGATCACCAGCAGGAAGTCGTCGGGGAAGAAGTCGAGCAGCGTGTGCGGCGGCTCACCGGGAGCGCGTCCGTCCATGTGGCGCGAGTAGTTTTCGATACCCGAGCAGAATCCGAGCTGCTGCAGCATCTCGATGTCGAAGGTCGTGCGCATGCGCAGCCGCTGCGCCTCGAGCAGCTTGCCCTGGCGCTCGAGTTCGGCCAGCCGCTGCTCGAGCTCGTGCTCGATGGTGCCGATGGCGCGCTGCACCACGTCGGTGCCCGCCACATAGTGCGACGCGGGGAAGATCGGCACCGAGTCGAGCTTGGCGATGACCTCACCGGTCAGCGGATGGAGGGAGTACAGAGCCTCGATCTCGTCACCGAACAGCTCGATGCGGATCGCGTGCTCCTCGTACACCGGGATGATCTCGATCGTGTCGCCGCGGACGCGGAAGTTCCCTCGTGAGAAGTCCACGTCGTTACGGTTGTACTGCATGGCGATGAACTGCCGGATCAGTGCATCACGGTCGTACCTCTCCCCCACCTGCAGCGCGACCATTGCTCGCAGGTACTCCTCGGGCGCGCCCAGACCGTAGATGCATGACACGGTCGAGACCACGACGACGTCTCGCCTGCTGAGCAGCGAGTTCGTCGTCGAGTGACGCAGACGCTCGACCTCGGCGTTGACCGAGGAGTCCTTCTCGATGAAGGTGTCGGTCTGGGGCACATACGCCTCGGGCTGGTAGTAGTCGTAGTACGAGACGAAGTACTCGATCGCGTTGTTCGGCATCAGCTCACGGAACTCGTTCGCGAGCTGAGCGGCCAGCGTCTTGTTGTGAGCCATGACCAGCGTCGGACGCTGTACCTGCTCGATGAGCCACGCGGTCGTCGCAGACTTTCCCGTGCCGGTCGCGCCGAGCAGCACGACATCGGTCTCACCGGCGTTGATGCGCGCTGCGAGCTGCGCGATGGCCTGCGGCTGATCGCCGGCCGGCATGTACTCGCTGACGACCTCGAACGGGCGGACGCTGCGCGTGGGTTGCATCTCTCCAGCCTACGAGCACCCTCCGACATCGAGGGCGGGCTCCGCGCATCGCATCCGGCTCGGCCTAGAGTGTGACCGTGATCGAGTTCATCATCGGCAGCAGCCTCGCCGCCAGCGCCGGGCTGAACGCCTGGATGCCGCTCTTCCTGCTCGGCCTGTCCGACCGGCTGCTTCCGGCGGTCGATCTCCCCGCCGGCTGGGCCTGGTTGTCGAGCGACATCGCGCTCTGGATCGTCGGCGCGCTGCTCGCCCTCGAGATCGTCGCAGACAAGATCCCGGCGCTCGATTCGATCAACGACATCGTGCAGAGCATCCTGCGTCCGGCATCAGGCGGCATCGCCTTCGGTGCCGGGGCCAGCGCGCAGACCGTGGCCGTCGACGATCCGTCCGCCTTCTTCTCCGAGAGCACCTGGGCGCCGATCGCCGCGGGGATCGCGATCGCCCTGATCGTGCACATCGTCAAGGCGACGGGGCGCGTCGCCGCGAACACCGCGACCGCGGGCCTCGCCGCCCCCGTCCTCAGCACCGTCGAGGACGGTGCGTCTTTCGCGCTGGCCGCGGCCGCGATCGTCGTCCCGGTGCTCGCCCTGCTGCTGCTGGCAGGTCTGGTCGTGGCCGCGGTGCTCGTCGTCCGCCGAGCTGCCCGCCGGCGACGCGAACGGACCCCGGCTCAGCCCGGCGGCATCCAGACGTAGGGCGTGGTGGTCGACACCCTCACCAGCCCCGCCCGCTCGAGGATGGGCCGAGAGAACTCGGTGGAATCCGACTGCAGGTAGCGCCTGCCCAGAGCCAGAGCCGCTCGCGCCCGTTCCGCCGTCAGCGCGCGGTATACCCCGCGTCCGCGCCACTCCGGCAGCGTCGCGCCGCCCCATAGCCCAGCGAACTCCGTGCCGGCGACCGGTTCCAGGCGCCCTGCGCTGATGACCTCCCCCGCGGCGACAGCCGTCCACAGCTGCAGTGAATCGTCGACGCGCAGCCGTCGTATCGTCGCGTCCGCGCGTGAGCGCCAATCGCGATCTCCGAAGACCCGGCCCTGCATCCGCTCCATCGCGATCACCTCGTCGTCCGTCGTCGCGCGACGCAGCTCGACGCCATCGGGAAGCGGCACATGCTGCACGAGCAGCGCGGCCTCGCCGACCATGATCGACTCGGTCCCCTCGGGTTCGAAACCGTGAGCCACCAGCGCCTCGACCAGCCCCGGCGCGCGGTCGTGCGCCCGGGTCTTCCACTCGACCGACCGGATGCCGGAGCGTGCCCTGAAGTGCGCCAGGGCTGCATCGACGAGCCCGCTCAGGTCGGCCGGATCGAAGTCACGGCCGCTGATGAAGCCTCTTCCGCCGTCGAATTCGGCCAGCAGCAGCGGCCCGAGCTCGACCACGTCGACCGCGTGCGCCATCTCGGGGCGGCCGCGCAGCTGGCTGTCGTACGCCGCGAGGTACTCCGCGGTCATGCGGGGCGCGCCAAAGAGGTCCAGAGCGCGTCGACCTGCTCGAGCGTGTCGGCCATGCTTCCGGACGTGTCGATGACCACGTCGGCGATGGCCCGACGCTCTTCGTCCGAGACCTGAGCGCCGATGCGGCGACGCGCGTCGCCCTCGTCCATGCCCCGCAGCTCTACCATCCGACGCACCCGTTCCTCGGCAGGGGCGTCCGCCACGACGATGAGGTCCCACGGGTCGTCGACCCTGGCCTCCACCAGCAGGGGTACGTCGTACACGACGACCGCCGTCGGGTCAGCCGACAGCGCCGCCTCGAACCGACGGTGCGACTCGGCTCGCACGGCCGGATGCACGATCGCGTTCAACCGCTGCAGCGCCTCCTCGTCGCCGAAGACGCGGGCTCCGAGCGCGGCGCGGTCCAGCGCGCCCTCGGCGGTGAGCACATCGGCGCCGAACGCCGAGGCGATCGCGTCCAGCACGGCCCCGCCGGGCTGCTGCACCTCGCGCACGATCGCGTCTGCATCGATGACGGTCGCGCCGTGCTCCGCGAGACGGGCGGCTACGGTCGATTTCCCTGAGGCGATGCCCCCGGTGAGCGCGATGAGTGGCATCCCCCCATCCTGGCATCGCTGGATGTGCCGGATACGCGGAACGGGCCGCCACCCGAAGGTGACGACCCGTTCCCGACGTGATCAGTGATCAGCTGTTGCCGCCCGACAGCTTCTCGCGCAGCGCGGCGAGTGCCTCGTCGTCGGCGAGAGTGCCGGCGCCGGTCGAGTCGCTCGAGAACGACTGCGCACCGAAGTCCTCGCCGGCAGCGGCCTCGGCCTCGGCCGCCTTGACGACCTGAGCCTTGTGAGCCTCCCAGCGGGTCTGAGCAGCGGCGTACTCCTGCTCCCAGGCCTCGCGCTGAGCGTCGAAGCCTTCCTTCCAGGCGCCGGTCTCGGCGTCGAAGCCCTCGGGGTACTTGTACTCGCCGTTCTCGTCGTACTCGGCGAGCATGCCGTACAGAGCCGGGTCGAACTCGGTGCCGT
>Ga0308158_10002555_pt1 | contig 16989 bp, 16 predicted proteins | sample PhyBR2_FD_201038 | JGI IMG/M metagenome (GOLD analysis project Ga0308158, IMG submission 201038) | Phyllosphere microbial communities from UC Gill Tract Community Farm, Albany, California, United States - DLSLB.R2 | ecosystem: Host-associated > Plants > Phyllosphere > Unclassified | place: USA... | reverse complement strand
GCGTTTCGAGGTCAGCGACACCGGCCCGGGGATCAGTGCCGAGCAACAGCAGCGCCTGTTCCGCCGTTTCGAGCAGGCGGACGGCGCGCGTACCGCCGCACGCTACGGCGGCAGCGGCCTGGGCCTGGCTATCTGCAATGAGTTGAGCATGGCAATGGGCGGCAGCATCGATGTGGAGAGCAGCCTGGGCGAAGGCACGCGTTTCATAGTCGACCTGCCGCTGGCCTGGGAAGTGCCGCCGACCTCGATGGATGATGACGCTGGCAACAACACCTGGATGAACCTGCCGCCGCAGCGCGTGCTGCTGGTGGAGGATGACCCGACCATTGCCGCGGTTATCCGTGGTTTGCTGGAAGTGCACGGACATGGTGCGGTGCATGCGGCACATGGTCTGGCGGCGCTGGCCGAGTTGTCCAGCCAGGAGTTCGATGTGGCGTTGCTGGATCTGGACCTGCCCGGCATCGACGGTTTTGGGCTGGCCCGGCAGTTGAAGACGATGGGTTACGAAATGCCATTGATCGCCGTGACCGCGCGTTCCGATGGCGAGGCCGAACCACTGGCGCGCGAAGCAGGCTTCGCCGACTTCCTGCGCAAGCCGGTGACCGCGCAGATGCTGCTGGAGGCCATTGCCGGGGTACTTGACGCGCAGCGTCGGCAACAGGCGCAGGCCGCACAGGATTGAGGCGGGCGACTATTCGGCGACCTCTTCAACCGCGCGCGGATGCGGGCGGTTGTCGGGCAACTGCCAGAACACCAGGGTCGAACTGAGGGTGATGGCACCCACGCACAGGAAGGTGGCATGCAGCGCCGCGGTTGCGCCGTGGCCGCTCAAATGTTCGCCAAAGGCCGCCAGCAGGCTGCCCGCGGTCGCGGCGCCAAAGCCGGTGGCCAGCATCATCACCATCGACAACAGGCTGTTGCCGCTGCTGGCCTGATGCGTGTCCAGGTCGCGCAGGGTAACGGTGTTCATTACGGTGAACTGCATTGAATTCACCGCGCCGAAGATCGCCAGCTGGGTAAGCCGCAACCACAAGGGCTGCTCGGCGGTGATCAGGGCGAAACTGGCCATCGCCAGGCCCACGCAGACGGTGTTGATCATCAGGATGCGGCGGTAGCCAAAACGTTCCACCAGCGTCACCGCAGCGCGCTTGGCGGCCATGCCGGACAACGCCACCGGAATCATCATCATGCCGGCGGTCATCGGGCTCAGGCCCATGCCCACCTGCAGCAGCAGCGGAATCAACAAGGGCATCGCCCCGCTGCCGATGCGCGAGAACAGGTTGCCGAGGATGCCGATGCGGAAGCTGATCACCTTGAACAGGCTGAGCGGAAACAGCGCATTGGTCGCGCTGGCGGCATGCAGCCAATAGCCCGCCAATGCGGCGATGCCAACCACCGCCAGCAACAGCACCACGGCGTGCGCCGAGTTGACCGCCGAGACGCCGTCCAATGCCAGCGACAGGGCGATCATGCCGAACGCAAGCATCAGGTATCCGGCCAGATCGAAGCGCTGTTTCCGCTGACCATAATGGTCGGGCATGATCTTCAGCGCGGCGACGAAGCCGATCACGCCGATTGGCAGGTTGATCAGGAAGATCCAATGCCAGGACGCGACCTCCACCAGCCAGCCGCCGAGGGTCGGGCCCAGCAGGGGGCCGATCAGCGCGGGGATGGCGATGAAGCTCATCGCCGAGAGGAATTGTTCGCGTGGCACCGAGCGCATCACCGCCAGGCGGCCTACCGGCAGCAGCATCGCGCCGCCTATGCCCTGCAGCACGCGCGACGCCACCAGCCACTGCAGCGTCGGTGACAGTGCACAGGCCAGTGAGCCCAGGGTGAACAGCACGATTGCGCCGAGGAAGGTGCGGCGCGTGCCGAAGCGGTCGGCGATCCAGCCGGATGCCGGAATGAAGGTGGCCACCGCCAATGCGTAACTGAACACCACCGACTGCATCTGCAACGGGCTTTCGCCCAGGCTGCGTGCCATCGCCGGCAAGGCCGTGTTGACGATGGTCGAGTCCAGCATCTGCATGAAAATGGCCAGCGACACCAGCCATAGCAGGGGTTTCTGGGCAGAGCTGGCGGGCAGGGGGAGCGGGGGAGCGGGGGACATCAGGACGGCTCGCGCACAGGCAGGCCTTCATTGTCCTCCGATGCGTGTGCAGATGCCGCGTAGATCAATCGCCGCCGCCAATGGTGTACAGGGTTGATCCGGAATCGTCAGGGTTCCGGCTCAGCATGATGGTGGAGTTGAGTTCGCCGATGGTGATGCTCCAGCTGTCCTCGTCAATGCGCTCCATCTTGCAGTTGGTTGGGATGCCAGGGTTGTTGCGCGCCCGCGGTGCGCAGTTGCGCTCGCTGATCGGGCCTATTTTCTCTACTGCCTTCTGCAGCGGAACCGCAAGTACCAGTGTGCGGTTGCCGTACATTTCGGCCAGCGTTTCGCGGGTCTCGATGACCGGCAAGCCGTACAGTGTCACCAATCCGGGCTTGATCCTGGCGCTGGCATCGTACGAGGTGTCCTGCATGGCATCGGTGCCGACGGATTCGGTGCTGCAGCGGTCGAGCGAAAGGCGGGTGATGTACGGCCGCCAGCGAGGTGCGATTTCTTCCGCTCGCGCAATGCGGATCTGTTTGCAGCTGGTCGGGAAGTCCATCGGCCCGGTGCTGAAGATGGTCAGCTGTGCGACTTCAGGAAACGCGGCCAGCGTCGGGAAGTCATCCTCGCCCAACTGCAGTGGCGGCGGTGCAGCACTTGCTGCGAGTGGCGCAGCGATTGCCAATGCCAACAGCAGAGACTTGCAAGGTTTGGACATGGGACGTGGGCCTGATGAGGGGCGCCCAGCGTCCGGGCCCGGAAGATTGAAGTCAAGCTTCCGGGCCTTCGGACCTCAGCGACGGCTGAGGCGATGCACCGCATCCACCAGCACGGCGACGTGCTCGGGGTTCATGTCCGGCGACATGCCGTGGCCCAGGTTGAACACGTGGCCTTCGCGCGAGCCGCCGTTGCCGGCGGCATAGCTTTCCAGCACCTTGCCGACTTCGCGGCTGATCGCATCGGGCGAGCCGTACAGCGTGGTCGGGTCCAGGTTGCCCTGCAGTGCGACCTTGCCGCCGGCCGCGCGTGCAGCGTCTTCCAGCGAGATGGTCCAGTCCACGCCGACGCCTTCGGCGCCGCTGGCGGCCAGCTCGGCGACGTACTGGCCGGTGCCCTTGCCGAACAGGATCAGCGGGGTGCGCTCGGCGCCGTCGCCGCGCTTGAGTTCGCTGGCGATGCGGTTGAGGTAACGCAGCGAGAACTCGCGGTACATCGCCGGGCCGAGCACGCCGCCCCAGGTGTCGAACACCTGCAGGGCCTGCGCACCGGCCGCGCGCTGTGCCGACAGGTAGGCGATGACCGCATCGGTCACCACCTCCAGCAGCTGGTGCAGGGCCTTGGGCTCGTTCAGCGCCATTGCCTTGATGCGGGCGAAATCCTTGCTGCCGCCGCCTTCGATCATGTAGCAGGCCAGCGTCCACGGGCTGCCGGAGAAACCGATCAGCGGCACCTTGCCGTCCAGCTCGCGGCGGATCAGGCGCACCGCGTCCATCACGTAGCGCAGTTCGGTTTCCATGTCCGGCACCGCCAGCTTGGCGACCGCGGCGGCATCACGCACCGGATGCTTGAACTTGGGGCCTTCGCCGTCGACGAAATACAGGCCCAGGCCCATCGCATCGGGCACGGTGAGGATGTCCGAGAACAGGATGGCGGCATCCAGGTCAAAGCGCTCCAGCGGCTGCAGGGTCACTTCGCAGGCAACTTCCGGATTCTTGGCCATGCCCAGGAAGCTGCCGGCGCGGGCACGGGTGGCGCGGTACTCCGGCAGGTAGCGGCCGGCCTGGCGCATCAGCCAGACGGGGGTGTAGTCCACGGGCTCGCGGCGTAGGGCGCGCAGGAAGCGGTCATTGCGAAGTGGGCTGGTCACATGGAACTCCTGGGTAAGAACCGCAGGCGCGCTGCGGCGCACCTGCGAGGAATGCGGAAATCAGGGCGCGGGCTGGCCGGCGGTGAACATCACCTGGAAGCCTTTCTTGATCTGGCCGTCGCGGGCCTTCTCGAAGGCATGCACGGCCTCGTCGTGCTGCAGGAACAGCTCGCGGCGCAGCTGGATGCGGCCACCGGTCTGGCCGCTTTCACGCAGCAACTCCCAGCCGCCGAGCAGATCCGGCACCAGGGACAGTTGAACGTAGCGGGGGGCTTCATTGCCGCTGGGCGGCTGTTGCAGTAGGACGCGCATGGCGGCGATTGTAGCCGTTGTGCGGGTTTTGGGCTGGTTTTGGGGGCCGCGTCCTCCTTCTCCCGGCGGGAGAAGGCGCCCGAAGGGCGGGTGAGGGTGCGGGCGAAGCCCCATGCTCTTTTGACGCCATCAGGCTTCGCCCGGACCCTCACCCCAACCCTCGCTACGCGCCCCCGGCCCTTGCGCCAGCGCAAGGGCGTTCAATGGGCAGCGAACCAGTGGTTCGCAAGCTGCCACTTTCACCCCGCAGGGAGAGGGGCTTCAAGCATTGCCGCTCAGCCCTGCCTCAGCACCGCCAACACCGCCGCCTCATCCACATCCGGCACCACCTCGGCCTTGCCGATGCCGCGCCAGAGCACCAGCCGCAGGCGGCCGGCGATGTTCTTCTTGTCCAGCCGCATATGTCCCAGCAAGGCCTCGGCATCCAGGCCGGCGGGGATGCGGGTTGGCAGGCCGTAGGCCTGCAGCAGTTCACGCAGGACCTCGGTATCGGCTGCATCGGCCATGCCCAGCGCGGCCGACAACTGCGCTGCCAGCACCATGCCGACCGCCACCGCCTCGCCATGGTTGAGGTTGTCGTTGCCCGGCGCGCCATAGCCCTGTGCGGTTTCGATGGCATGGCCGAAGGTGTGGCCGAGGTTGAGCAGGGCACGCTCGCCTTTTTCCAGCGGATCGCGGGCGACGATCTGGGCCTTGTGCTCACAGCTGCGGGCGATGGCCTGGGCCAGCGCGCTGTCGTCACCGGCCAGCAGCGCCTCGCGTTCGGCCTGCAGCCACTGGAAGAACAGCGGGTCGCGGATGGCGCCGTACTTGATGACTTCGGCCAGGCCGGCGCGCAGCTCGCGCAGCGGCAGGCTGCGCAGGGCGGCGGTATCGGCCACCACCGCGCGCGGCGGATGGAAGGCGCCGACCAGGTTCTTGCCCTGCGGGATGTCCACCGCGGTCTTGCCGCCTACCGAGGAATCGACCATCGACAGCAGGGTGGTCGGCAGCTGCACGCAGTCGACCCCGCGCATCCAGCAGGAGGCGGCAAAGCCGGCCAGGTCGCCGACCACGCCGCCACCCAGGGCCAGCACGCAGGCGTCGCGGCTGGCGCCCAGGGTCGCCAATGCATTGATTGCGCCGCTGAAGTTGTCCAGCGTCTTGGAGGCTTCCCCGGCGGGGATGATGTACTGGCCGATCTTCAGGTCGGGGCGGGCTGCCAGCAGCGCGGTCTGTACCTGGGCCAGGTACAGCGGTGCGACGGTGTCGTCGCTGACCAGCAGTACGTGGCGGCCACGGATGGCGCCGGCCAGTGTCTGCGCCTGGGACAGCAGGCCCGGGCCGATATGGATCTGGTAGGGGTGGTCGCCGCCGACGGCGACGGTGCGGGTGGGGGCGGTCATGCGGGTGGGTTCCAGGATCTGCCATTGCGCGACAAGCCGGGTCACGGTGTGCGCGGTGGCATCGGCGGGGGTATAGAGGTCGGTATCGATGATCAGGTCGGCTACTTCGCGGTAAAGCGGATCGCGGATGCCAGCCATGGTGTGCAGCACCTGTTCGCGGTCCTCGCGCTGCAGCAGGGGGCGGGTCTTGTCGCGGTGCAGCCGCGCCAGTTGCGAGGCCACGCTGACCCGCAGGTAGACCACGAAGCCGTGCTGGCGGATGTGCTGGCGATTGTCCGGATCCAGCACGCAACCGCCGCCAGTGGAAATCAATTGGCCGCTGCCGGCCAACAGGCGGGTCAGTACCCGCTTTTCATGGGCACGGAAGCCGGCTTCGCCGACGTTCTCGAATATGGCCGGGATGCTGGAGCCCACGTCGTCGACGATGGCCTGGTCGGCATCCACGAATACCAACCCAAAGCGCTCGGCGAGGCGGCGGCCGATGCTGGTTTTGCCGGCGCCCATGGGGCCGACCAGGATGAGATTGGGGGCGGGATTCATTACCGGAAGATGCTAGCACCTCGTGTCAGTGCCTTAACACGGTAGCAGCCAAGCTCGGAAGTTCCACGAATGGTTCGTGGTGCAACCAAGGAGTTGGACATGTCAGTGGCGAAAATCATTGAAGTCAGCGCGGCCTCCAAAACCAGCGTCGAGGATGCGGTACGTAGCGGCATCAAGAAGGTGGCCGAGACGGTCAAGGGCATCCAGGGTGCGTGGGTCAACGAGACCAAGGTTGTCACCGATGGCGATGGCAACATCATCGAATGGCGGGTCAACCTGCGGATCACCTTCCTGGTGCAGTGATCGGGCCGCGCGTTGTTGCGCGAGCACCGGCAACGGTTCGGCGGCGCTATCGCCGTCGAGCTGTTCCTGCGGGGTGATCCGGCCTTGCCAGCCGCAATGCGTCAATCCGCGGTGTCGGCCAGTGGTTGCCGTTGCGCGTCCAGCGCGATGACCCGGTCGGCGATGCCCGGCAGGGTACGCAGTGCCTGCCGGCTGATGCGTTCGTAGAACTGCACGAAACGCTCCAGCTGCGCACGGGTCATGCTGCTGCGGCCCGGTGAGGCCTGCTGCAGGGCTTGTTCCTGCTGCCAGCGCCAGTGCGGCACCACGGCGAAGCTGGGTGGTTGCAGCATCCACAGCCGGTCAAAGCGCCGCCATAAGGCCGGGTAGTGTTCGGCCAGCGCCTGGTTGCACCAGCGTCGCCAGGTGCCGTCGGCATCGGCGTCGCGCTCCAATGCGTTCAATGGCATCTGCAGGGCAGCATCGGTTTCAGCCGGGGTGCCCAGGAACCAGCCTTCGAATACCAGCAGGTCGAGGGGGTGTTCGATTCTTTTCCACTGCGCTTCCGGCACGCGTTCGTCGGCGAGCTTGTCGAAACGCGGCAACAGGAAGTCCTGGCCTGCCTTGGCCGCATCCAACGTGGCCAGCGCCAGTGCCAGGTCATGTGTTCCCGGTGGCCCGCGTGTGGCAAGCAAGGGGTGCACGCGATCGGCCAGCCGTTGCCGTTGCGCACGGGTCAGGTAGGTGTCGTCGATGGACACGGCGGCGGCGCACAGGCCGCGCGTGCGTGCCAGATCCACGATCTGTGCTGCCAGCGTTGACTTGCCGCTGCCCTGTACGCCGCTGATCGCCAGTACCGGCGTAGCGTCGGCACTGGCCAATGCATCATCCAGCGCCTGTGCAACCAGTGCCGGCGCGAAGCGGCGTTGGGAAAAACTGTGCGGAACGGGGGACATGCCGCCACAATAGCCCAAACACGTGCCCTACGAAGCAGGACCATGACCAATCTTTACGCAGAAGCGCTTTCGACTTTCGCCGCATTGTTTGAAGAGGCCAAGGCTGGCAGAGAGATCGATGCCACCGCGATGACCGTCGCGACCGTGGACATCGATGGCCGGCCATCGGCACGCACCGTGCTGCTCAAGGCTTTCGACGAGCGTGGCTTCGTGTTCTACACGCATCTGGATAGCCGCAAGGGCCGCGAGCTGCATGACAACCACGCGGCGGCACTGCTGTTCCTGTGGCGCAGCCTCCGCGAGGCCGGCATCCAGGTACGCATTGAAGGTGATGCGCAGCTGGTAACCGCGGCCGAATCCGATGCTTACTTCGCCAGCCGCCCGCGCATGAGCCAGATTGGTGCCTGGGCGTCGGTGCAATCGCAGCCGCTGGCTTCGCGCGAGGAGTTCGAGCAGCGTCTGGCCGGTTTCGAACAGCGCTTTGAAGGCCGTGAGGTACCACGCCCGGAGGGTTGGGGTGGGGTGCGTATTGTGCCGCGGCGCATCGAGTTCTGGTACGGCGCCGATTTCCGCCTGCACGAACGCTGGTGCTACGAAGCCGACGCCGCAGGCGAGTGGGGCAAGCGGATGCTGTATCCATGAATACAGCCGGCCCCGTGATCCGTCGCGCGCTGGCCAGTGACTGGCCGGCATGGGCGCAGCTGCGACGCGCGCTGTGGCCGGACTGCGGCACCGAGCTGGCCGAGCTGCAACAGTTGCTGCAAGAAGGTGGCACCGTGCTGCTTGCCTTCGACCAGGGCCGGCCGGTGGGTCTGGCCGAGGCCAATCTGCGCCATGACCATGTCAATGGCACGGCCAGCTCACCGGTGGGATTTCTGGAAGGCTGGTACGTGGTCGAGGCGTTGCGTGGCAAGGGCATCGGGCGTGCGCTGGTAGCCGAGGTTGCCCGCTGGGCAGTTGCGCAGGGATGCAGTGAGCTGGCATCGGACACGGCCCTGGACAATGCGGTGGCGCAAGCCGCACATCTGGGCAGCGGCTTCGCCGAGACCGAGCGGGTGATCTATTACCGCATGCCCCTGGCGGGCCCGGCGGCGTGAAGCTGCAGCCGGTCTACCGCATCACCGTATTCGTGCCGCCTGCGGATCTGGCGCGGTTGAAGCAGGGCATTCTTGCCGTTGATGATCTTGCCGCAGGCGGTTACGCCGAGGGCATGTGGGAGAGCGCTGCCGATGAGCAGTACCGGGTACTGCCTGGCACCCGCAGCGTGCAGGGGCAGGGCGGTGAGCGGGTGCAGCAGCCGACGGTGCGGCTGGAGTTCTGCATAGCGCGTGATGCACAGCGCCTGCAGCGCTTGCTGCACGCCATCGCTGCGCATCATCCATGGACTACCCCGGCGGTTTTCGTCGATACAACGGAGTTTGCCGTCGCATGATCGGCCCGCGTCGCATTGTCTGCCTTACCGAAGAACCTACCGAGACGCTGTATGCACTGGGCGAGCAGGACCGCATCGTCGGCATCAGCGGTTTCACCGTGCGGCCGCCGCAGGCGCGCCGCGACAAGCCCAAGGTCAGTGCCTTCACCAGCGCCAAGGTCGGCGAGATCCTCAAGCTCAAGCCCGACCTGGCGATTGGCTTTTCCGACATCCAGGCGGATATCGCCGCCGAGCTGATCCGTAACGGTGTGGAGGTGTGGATTGCCAACCACCGCAGTGTGGCCGGCATCCTCGATTACATCCGCCGCCTGGGCGGGCTGGTCGGTGTGGCGGCGCGTGCCAACGCCTATGCCGACCAATTGCAGCGCGGATTGGATGCAATTGCCGCGCAGGCGGCAAGGCTGCCGCAGCGCCCGCGGGTCTATGTCGAGGAATGGGATGAGCCCATCATCACCGGCATTCAATGGGGTGCGGAGCTGGTGGAGATTGCCGGCGGCATCGATGTATTCCCGGAGTTGTCACGCGAGCCGCTGGCCAAGGCGCGCATCCTTGCCGATGGCGATCCGGTGATTGCGCGCAATCCGGACATCATCATCGGTTCCTGGTGCGGCAAGAAGTTCCGCCCGGAGCGGGTGGCTGCACGTCCGGGCTGGGAGGCGATCAATGCGGTGCGGGATGGCGAACTGCATGAGATCAAGTCGCCACTGATCCTGCAGCCTGGCCCGGCGGCGCTGACCGATGGCGTGCAGGCCATCGCGCAGATCATCAATCAATGGTCAAAGCGGGCAGGGGCCTTGTAGGAGCGGCGTAAGCCGCGACGCTGGCGATGCGGGAAGGGCCGCAAAAGCTTACCCCTCCCCAACCCTCCCCTTTGCTGCGCAAAAGGGAGGGAGCAGAAGTGCATCGCCGTTCGGATGTGGGAGCGGCGTAAGCCGCGAAGCTGGTGATGCGGGAAGGACCGCAAAAGCTCCCCCCTCCCCGAACCCTCCCCTTTGCTGCGCAAAAGGGAGGGAGCAGAAACGCATCGCCGTTCGGATGTGGGAGCGGCGTAAGCCGCGAAGCTGGTGATGCGGGCAAGGCCGCAACAGCTTACCCCTCCCCAACCCTCCCCTTTGCTGCGCAAAAGGGAGGGAATACAAGCTCACCCCCTCGGTGCCAAGCCGGTATAGCGCGCACGCGGCCGTATCAAGGTGCCCAACGCCTGTTGTTCCAACGCATGCGCCAGCCATCCGGTAAGCCGGGCGGTGGCAAACATCACCAGCGCATGTGCACCCGGCAGCTCGTAGACATAGCAGATGGCCCCCAGCATGCCGTCGATGTTCGGCCGCTGCCCGCTGACTTCCTCGGTGGCCGCCAGCACCGCTTCCACATGGCGCATGCGTGGCGAGTCACCGCAGCGTTCGCGTAGCTGCCGCAATACTTCCGCGCCGCGCGGATCACCCTCGGGATACAGCAGGTGATTGAAACCCGGCAGTTCATCACCGCGCCGCCAGCGCTCGGCAATGAAGGCCGCTGGCGCACCACTGGCTTCGGCATCCACCAGCAGGGCATGCGCGCGCGCGGTGGCGCCACCATGGCGTGGCCCGGACAGCGCCGCCAGGCCCGCGCTCACCGTGGCATGCAGGTGCGCGCCGGTGGAGGCGACCACGCGCGCGGCGAACGCGGAGACATTCAGTTCGTGGTCGGCACACAGCACCAGCGCCGCGCGCACCAGTTCGGCGAATGCCGCATCGCCCGGCACCCAGGCATCGGCAAGCAGCCGGTGCACGGGCCGCGTGTCCGCCGCGGTGCCGACCAGCAGGGCTGCGTTCTGCCGCAGCAGCAAGGCGGCGACTTCGCGCCGGACCGGCGCAGCAGCATTGAGTGACTGGCGTTGCTCCAGGGCCAGCAACGGGATGCAGGCCATGGTGCGTTCCACCGGTGGCAGGCTGGCGTCCAGCGCCAGGCCGGCAATGCGCTCGGGCCAAGCGGGCAGGGCAGTGCTGGTGAAGGGATTCTGCTCCTCGCACTCCCACAGCAGGCGGGCGATGTCCTCCAGCGTGGCGCCGGCCTGCGCCGCGGCTACGGCCGAACGGCCACGGTAATAGGGCGCGTCCGGGCGGATCAGCGAGATGCGGGTTTCCAGCACCGGCAGGCCGCGATCCAGGCTCTGCGCCGCGCCGCGCTCGGCACCACGGCCGGCCCGTTTGCGCTGCGCCAGCCGTTCCACCTCCGCCCGCAGGTACACCCGGCTGCGGGCGGAGGGGCCGGGCCGCGAGCTCAGCTGGCCGCGGCTGACATAGGCATACAACGTGGCGGCGCTGATGCCGAGCAGGGCACAGGCTTCGTTGGCGGGGATCAGTTCGGGGTCGAGGGCGTCGGGCATGGCGTATTCAATAGGTTGATTTATTGAATCAAGATTGATCAATGCATCTGATGGTGCCAGATTAACCGTCACAGCGGAATGGCATGCTCGCCACCGCCCAGCCACAAGCCAGGAGCCAACCCATGAGTCTTTCTTCCGCCGGCGCTGCCTTCCGCGCCGCACTGGCCGCCGAATCCCCGCTGCAGGTGGTCGGTGCGATCAATGCCAACCACGCCCTGCTGGCCAAGCGCGCCGGTTACCGCGCCATCTACCTGTCCGGCGGCGGTGTTGCTGCCGGCTCGCTGGGCCTGCCGGACCTGGGCATCAACACGATGGAAGATGTGTTGATCGACGTGCGCCGCATCAGCGATGTCTGCGACCTGCCGCTGATGGTGGATATCGATACCGGCTTCGGCCCCAGCGCGTTCAACATCGCGCGCACGGTGAAATCGCTGATCAAGGCTGGCGCCGCTGCCTGCCATATCGAGGACCAGGTTGGCGCCAAGCGCTGCGGTCACCGCCCGGGCAAGGAAATCGTCTCGCAGGGTGAAATGGTTGACCGCGTGAAGGCCGCCGCCGATGCCAAGACCGATCCGGACTTCTTCCTGATCGCCCGCACCGATGCCATCCAGATGGAAGGCGTGGACGCGGCCATCGAGCGCGCCCTGGCCTGCGTGGAAGCCGGTGCCGACGGCATCTTTGCCGAGGCGGCCTACGATCTGGAGACCTACAAGCGCTTCGCCGACGCGGTGAAGGTGCCGCTGCTGGCCAATATCACCGAATTCGGCGCGACTCCGCTGTTCAGCCGCGATGAGCTGGCTGCGGCTGGCGTGGCGATGCAGCTGTTCCCGCTGTCCGCGTTCCGTGCCGCCAACAAGGCTGCCGAGAGCGTGTACGAAGCCATCCGCCGTGACGGCCACCAGCGCAATGTGGTGGACAGCATGCAGACCCGCGAGGAGCTGTATGACCGCATTGGTTACCACGCTTTCGAGGCGCAGCTGGACAAGGTATTCGCTGGCAAGGGTGCATGATGGGGCCTTTCCCGGCCACCTGAACCGCCATGGCAAGCACTTCGTCCCGAACCGCACGTGTCGATCGCCGAGAAACGGCGCGGCAGTTCCTGCAAAAGGAACTGGAGCAGTTGCCGCCGGAGGAGCGGTTGGTGGTGGAGCGCTTCATTTCGCGGCGCAAGGTCGCGCGCAACGTGGGGCAGGAATTCCACGCTGCCCGCAGCTTCGGTGAGCGGGTGGCCGACCGGGTGGCACAGGTAGGAGGAAGCTGGAGTTTCATCCTGTGCTTCTTCTTCCTGCTGCTGGTCTGGATGGTGGCCAACAGTTTCATGTTGGCCAAGGCCTTCGATCCCTATCCCTACATCCTGCTGAACCTGGTGCTGTCCTGCCTGGCGGCGGTGCAGGCGCCGATCATCATGATGAGCCAGAACCGGCAGGCGGCGGTGGACCGCATGCATGCCGAGAACGATTACCAGGTCAACATCAAGTCCGAACTTGAAGTACTGCAGATCCACGAAAAGCTCGACCTGCTGCGTTCGCAGGATTGGGCTTTGCTGGTTGAACAACAGAACCGCCAGATCGAGATGCTGCAACGGCTGCTGGAGCAGACCACGCGCGGCACCGATCGTAATCCCGATTGAAATCGTGAACCCGTTTTCCCGGAGGTAAACACCATGTCAGAGCAAACTGCCGCACCCGCGTTCAAGCCGAAGAAGTCCGTCGCCCTGTCCGGCACCGCTGCCGGCAACACCGCCCTGTGCACCGTTGGCCGCAGCGGCAACGACCTGCATTACCGTGGCTACGACATCCTGGACCTGGCCAACACCAGCGAGTTCGAGGAAATCGCCCACCTGCTGGTTCACGGCAAGCTGCCGAACAAGGCCGAGCTGCGCGCCTACAAGGCCAAGCTGAAGGCGTTGCGTGGCATCCCGGCAGCGGTGAAGGCTGCGCTGGAAGAGCTGCCGCCGTCGGCGCACCCGATGGATGTGATGCGCACCGGTGTTTCCGTGCTGGGCTGCGTGTCGCCGGAGAAGGACGACCACAACCACCCGGGCGCGCGCGACATCGCCGACAAGCTGATGGCTTCGCTGGGTTCGATGCTGCTGTACTGGTACCACTGGAGCCACAACGGCAAGGTCATCGACGTGGAGACCGACGATGATTCGATCGGCGGCCATTTCCTGCACCTGCTGCACGGCGAGCAGCCGCGCGAGTCCTGGGTCAAGGCCATGCACACCAGCCTGATCCTGTACGCAGAACACGAATTCAACGCTTCGACCTTCGCCTGCCGCGTCATCGCCGGCACCGGCAGTGACATGTACAGCGCCATCACCGGCGGTATCGGCGCGCTGCGTGGTCCCAAGCACGGTGGTGCCAATGAAGTCGCCTTCGAAGTGCAGAAGCGTTACGAGACGCCGGACGAAGCCGAGGCCGACATCAAGGCCCGCGTCGAGCGCAAGGAAGTGGTGATTGGTTTCGGCCACCCGGTCTATACCGTCTCCGATCCGCGCAACAAGGTGATCAAGGACGTCTCGCGCGAGCTGTCGGCCGAGCAGGAAAACATGAAGATGTACGACATCGCCGAGCGTCTGGAGTCGGTGATGTGGGACATCAAGAAGATGTTCCCGAACCTGGATTGGTTCAGCGCTGTCAGCTACCACATGATGGGCGTGCCGACCGCGATGTTCACGCCGCTGTTCGTCATTGCGCGTACTGCGGGTTGGAGTGCGCACATCATCGAGCAGCGCATCGACGGCAAGATCATCCGTCCGAGCGCGAATTACACCGGTCCGGAAGACCAGACCTTCGTGCCGCTGGACAAGCGCGGCTGAGTTCGAAGCGTAGATGATGCGTGATGCCTAAAAGCCCCTCTCCCGCTTGCGGGAGAGGGGTTGGGGTGAGGGGAAGCTTCTAGCACGTACAGCCCGCTTGAAGCCCGTAGAAAAAAACGAAGCAAAGCTGGAGCTCAAGCGAGAGCAAGAGCTCCCCCCATCCGCCCTTTGGGCACCTTCCCCCGCAGGCGGGAGAAGGGAACCACCAGATTCCATGTGTTGCTGTGGGATTGCTGCAATCGCAGGCATCCGCGTACAACCCAAGGCACACCAGCAAGCCCAGACCCTCACAGGCCAGCCATGAATACCGATTACCGCAAACACCTTGCCGGCAGCACGCTGGATTACTTTGACGCCCGCGCCGCAGTCGATGCCATCCAGCCCGGCGCCTACGCCACGCTGCCCTATACCGCGCGCGTGCTGGCCGAAAACCTGGTGCGCCGCTGCAACCCGGCCACGCTCACCGATTCGCTCAAGCAGCTGATCGAGCGCAAGCGTGACCTCGATTTCCCGTGGTTCCCGGCACGCGTGGTCTGCCACGACATCCTCGGCCAGACCGCGCTGGTCGACCTGGCCGGCCTGCGTGACGCCATCGCCGACAAGGGCGGTGACCCGGCCAAGGTGAATCCGGTGGTACCGGTGCAGCTGATCGTCGATCACTCGCTGGCGGTGGAATGTGGCGGCTACGATCCGGACGCGTTCGCCAAGAACCGCGCCATCGAAGACCGCCGTAACGAAGACCGCTTCCACTTCATCGACTGGACCAAGCTGGCCTTCGAGAACGTCGACGTGATCCCGCCGGGCAACGGCATCATGCACCAGATCAATCTGGAGAAGATGTCGCCAGTGATCTACCAGCAGGGCGGGGTGGCTTTCCCCGATACCTGCGTCGGCACCGACAGCCACACCCCGCACGTGGATGCGCTGGGCGTCATCGCCATCGGCGTGGGGGGGCTGGAAGCCGAGAACGTGATGCTGGGTCGCGCCTCGTGGATGCGCCTGCCCGACATCATCGGCGTCAAGCTGACCGGCAAGCCGCAGCCGAACATCACCGCCACCGACGTGGTGCTGGCACTGACCGAGTTCCTGCGCAAGGAGCGTGTGGTCGGTGCCTGGCTGGAGTTCTTCGGTGAAGGCGCGGCCGCGCTGACCATCGGTGACCGCGCCACCATCTCCAATATGTGCCCGGAATACGGTGCGACCGCGGCGATGTTCTACATCGACCAGCAGACCATCGACTATCTGCGCCTGACCGGCCGCGAGGAGTCACAGGTGGCGCTGGTCGAGAACTACGCCAGGACCACCGGGCTGTGGGCCGACGCGCTGGAAACCGCGCAGTACGAGCGCGTACTGGCGTTCGACCTGTCCAGCGTCGTGCGCAACATGGCCGGCCCCAGCAACCCGCACAAGCGCCTGCCGGTGTCGGACCTGGCCGAGCGCGGCATCGCCGACGAAGCCAAGCTGCAAAGCGGCCGGGGCGAGGAGGCCGAAGGCCTGATGCCCGACGGCGCGGTGATCATCGCTGCGATCACCAGCTGCACCAATACCTCCAACCCGCGCAACGTGATTGCCGCGGCACTGCTGGCGCGCAACGCCAATGCGCGTGGCCTGACCCGCAAGCCGTGGGTGAAGTCGTCGCTGGCGCCGGGCTCCAAGGCCGTGCAGCTGTACCTGGAAGAAGCCGGCTTGCTGCCGGATCTGGAGAAGCTGGGCTTCGGCATCGTCGCCTTCGCCTGCACCACCTGCAACGGCATGAGCGGCGCGCTGGACCCGAAGATCCAGCAGGAAATCATCGACCGCGACCTGTATTCGACGGCCGTGCTGTCGGGTAACCGCAACTTCGACGGCCGCATCCACCCGTATGCCAAGCAGGCCTTCCTGGCCTCGCCGCCGCTGGTGATCGCCTATGCCATCGCCGGTACCGTGCGCTTCGACATCGAGAAGGACGTGCTGGGCGTGGATGCCGATGGCAACGAGGTGCGCCTGAAGGACATCTGGCCGAGCGACGCCGAGATCGATGCGGTGGTGAAGGCGGCAGTGAAACCGGAGCAGTTCCGCAAGGTCTACAACCCGATGTTCAACGTGCGCGTGGAGCATGGCGAGAAGGTCAGCCCGCTGTACGACTGGCGCCCGCAGAGCACCTACATCCGCCGCCCGCCGTACTGGGAGGGTGCATTGGCCGGTGAGCGCACGCTGCGTGGCATGCGCCCGCTGGCGGTGCTGCCGGACAACATCACCACCGACCACCTGTCCCCGTCCAATGCCATCCTGCTGTCCAGCGCGGCCGGCGAATACCTGGCCAAGATGGGCCTGCCGGAGGAAGACTTCAATTCCTACGCCACCCACCGCGGCGACCACCTCACCGCACAGCGCGCCACCTTCGCCAATCCCAAACTGTTCAACGAGATGGTGCGCAACGAAGACGGCAGCGTGAAGCAGGGCTCGCTGGCGCGAGTGGAACCGGAAGGCAAGGTCATGCGCATGTGGGAAGCAATCGAGACCTACATGGAGCGCAAGCAGCCGCTGATCATCATCGCCGGTGCCGATTACGGCCAGGGCAGCTCGCGTGACTGGGCGGCCAAGGGCGTGCGCCTGGCGGGCGTGGAAGCGATTGCCGCCGAGGGCTTCGAGCGCATCCATCGTACCAACCTGATCGGCATGGGCGTGCTGCCGCTGGAGTTCAAGCCGGGCACCAACCGCAACACCCTGGGCATCGATGGCACCGAGAGCTACGACGTGATCGGCCTGCGCACCCCGGGCACGGACCTGACCCTGGTCATTACCCGTCGCAACGGCGAGGTGCTGAAGGTGCCGATGACCTGCCGCCTGGATTCGGACGAGGAAGTGGCGATCTACGAGGCCGGCGGCGTGCTGCAGCGGTTTGCACAGGACTTCCTGGAGGGCTCGGTTGCCTGAGGGCTAAAGCTACCC
>Ga0308158_10002553_pt1 | contig 17011 bp, 14 predicted proteins | sample PhyBR2_FD_201038 | JGI IMG/M metagenome (GOLD analysis project Ga0308158, IMG submission 201038) | Phyllosphere microbial communities from UC Gill Tract Community Farm, Albany, California, United States - DLSLB.R2 | ecosystem: Host-associated > Plants > Phyllosphere > Unclassified | place: USA... | reverse complement strand
TCTAGCTGACCAACTTCAGAAACAAATTCAATAAATTCGAATCCACACAGTTCTAATGGGTTGGCTAATTCATTCATACAACGTCCTCATTTCTTTTTTAAGCAATCCTATTGCTTATCTTTTTAGCGATTCCTTTCAGAGCCAACGGACTGGTCGCTAGAATTCTAGAGCGAGAGAGACAAATCCGTTTGTCTGACATGGGGCACCTGTTCATCAGCATTCTTAATGTTTGAGTGAACAAGTGTAGATGTTTTAATTCATCATACTTGATTCAGGTTATTATTCAATACGTAATTTGATTACGTAATAAATAAAATTAGTAAATGGTTGACCTATAAATTAAATTAATATTATTCATAAAAATACTTTTTAAAATAGGGGGGCTTTGTTATACCAAGATTTCAGGATGAAATCTGTGCTATAGGACTAAAATAGAAGGGAAAAATTGGGTATGAAATTTGGCTCATTCCGTGCATCTGTTGAGAACAGCTATTTGAAAATGAAACAGCCAATCAATTGATTCGAGCATGAAAATTAATTGTAAAATATCAAGAACAGTTTGACTTAATTAGACCTGACTTGAAAACCCAGATGCAGGGTGTCGCAACGAGCGAGTTTCTTCACGCTGATGGATGGGTCAGCTTGGCAAATAAACCAATGGATTGACTCTAAATTGGTAAGTTGAAAATGGGAGCTTTAGCTCCCTTATTTCTTTGTCACTAGATTTTTGCTTAGTTATTACAAAAACTCATGAATTAAATAGTTTTTCTCACTTTTTATTCATGTTCACATGTGACATTTTATTGCCAAAAGAGTTTAGTCGAAAACTTTAGCTCAGAAATTCAAAAGGAGGGGGAAGTAAGAATCAAGATTTAAAGCAATGATAGCTTAAACAGGATTCAACTTAAGAAAAGGAAATATAGGACAAATTAGGAGTGTCCATGAAAATCAAACCATTGCCACCAATGAATAGCCTTATTGTATTCGAGGCAGCTGCCCGCCACCTTAGTTTTACAAAAGCCGCTGATGAGTTAACTGTCACACAAGGAGCGATTAGTCGACAAATACGACAGTTAGAAGAGTATTTAGGAAAAGAGTTATTCATACGCTCAAATCGCAATATTTCTTTAACCCCTACAGGATTGCAATATTATCAAACCATATATAGTTCTTTATTGAATGTTGCACAGGCTACGGCTGAAATTAAGAAATGGCAGGGTGAGCACCAAATTACAGTTGCTACCACAAATGCGATGGCAGCACTTTGGTTATTACCTAAAGTTGCTTCTTTTCAGCAAAATAATGAAGGTGTTGATTTAAGAATATTGACTACAGAAAATATCTTAGACTTACATAAAATGGATTTTGATTTAGCCTTGTTCTATTGCCGAACACCACCTGAAAGGATGAATGTTACAACGTTATTTCCTGAAGAAGTTTTTCCTGTATGTAGTCCCAGTTACCTTGCACAATTTAATGCTGATAGTACCCCTGAAGATATATTTGGTAAGGCTTTGTTATATCTGGATGATTCTCAAAAAGACTGGATTACATGGGCGGAATGGTTCGAAGCGGTTAACTATCCTGTTGTAAAGCCCAAAAATAGAGTGAATATCAATAATTACCCAATGTTATTGCAGGCTGCGATTAACGGGCAGGGGGTGGCTTTGGCCTGGGGGTCTTTGATTGATGATTATCTTCAATCAGGAACCTTAGTTCGTCCTGTCGAGACTGTATTACGAACGCAAGCAAATTTCTGTATGTTAGAGCCCTCGGATCGCGGGATGATTCCTTCGAGTGTGAAACACTTTCGAAATTGGTTATTGGACCAGCTACCAGGACAAGTTGGGCAAAAGGGCTTAAATTAATAGAATGTGGATATATTCCAAGAGGGAAGATGATGAACGTTCCACCCTCTTGGATAATACACATAGATTGTATTAAGCATTATATTGATAAAAGACGTGACTCAAAGGGGTATAAGGTCAGGACTTCAGGACCATTTTCGGTAATTAGAACTTGATTTTCGAGTTTAACCCCCGACCCACCTTGTTTATGACCTACGTAGCTTTCAACACACATAACCATGCCGGGTTCTAAAATACCGTCGTATCCATAACTGTCCCATGCTTCTTTAAAGTAGATTCCTGGTGCTTCATCACATAGTCCTACACCATGATAAAGAAAAGAGTAATGGTTATACTCGAGAGGGTCGTACTGTAAAGCCTTATGAGTCAACTCTTTAAAAGTTACACCTGCACGCAATAATTCGGTGTTTATTTGAATTTGGTCGTATGCCATTTGATAAATACGTTTTTGTTCTGCCGTTGCTGTTTTATCGCCACATAGCCATGTCCGTGAAGTATCAACACAAATGCCATAGGCACCAATCATATCCGTATCAAAACCGACTAAATCACCATTTTGGATAATTCTTCCACTACATTCTTGATACCATGGATTACAGCGAGGACCAGAGGATAATAGGCGAGTTTCAATCCACTCTCCTCCACGAGCAATATTTTCAGCATGTAAATATGACCATAAGCGTTGTTCAGAAACACCAGGCTCAAGATGGCTATGCATGACGGCTATGGCTGAATCTGTGGCATGTACAGCGCAGCGCATGGCATTAATTTCATCTTCACCTTTAATGGCGCGTGCAAGCTCCATAATGACTTCACCATTTTCAATACTGAGGCCAAGGTGTTGTAATTCTCTAATCCCTTCATCATTACATTTATCGACAGCAATTTTTTTGTTGCCTTGACCTAGTTCTAAAACGACATCATAAATTTCATGCGCCCATTTTTTTACTTGTTCATCAATACGAGATCCTGCGCAGAAATAAAACCATGAGATACAAGGGCGAATTTGGCTCACCACTTTAGAGTGGTCAGCCAAGAAATCACAGTGATCGAACTCCCACAACACGACTTTCCCTTCTGCGGAAACATAGGTATAGCGTCCTGCATTATGTAATAGCCACACCTGCATATTCGTCGTACCTGTTGCATAACGAATATTAATGGGGTCATACAGCAAAATACCGGCTAATCCTTGCTGTTTTAATAATGCACAAATTTGATCTAAACGGTATTGGTGCATACGATCTAAATTAGGAAGTGTAAGACCAGCTTGTTGCCATTCCGATGTTGCTAATTCACCAGGTCCAATTTGATGCATATTTAAATGTTCAGGATGACGATTGCCGATACGGTTTTGAAAGAGTTGTTTACTATTCATTTTATGTCCTTACACAGTCTTTGTTCTTGTCCATGAATCATTAGTTTTAATACATAATTTATGAACTGAATATTGATTTTTGGGGTAGGTGATCATGAGTTAAAATCATGTTTTTTTAATTGTTTTTTATGATTTTATAAAAAGGAGAGCAATTTAAAGCTGCTCTCCTTATAGTGTTTACATCCACCAAAGCTGAGATTAAACCTCAGGCTTTATTTGGATTTCGGTTGAAGTTAGTGTAGTGGTAAAATCTTCTTTGACTTCTTCCGTTGGTGAGCTTGTAAGGCCCGTTGAACCTTCCTTATGAAATGCTTTAAGTAATGCTCCACACATGATGGTTAATAGGATTAGGATTGGGAAACCAAACAGAATCACGGCAGTTTGAATTGCTTTTAATCCACCAACATAAAGTAATCCTAAACTAATGGAGGTCACGAAAAGGCACCAGATGAGTCGGGTTCGAATAGGAGTCTCTTTTTCTGAGCGGGTATCAAGGAAACAGAGAACATGTGTGCCACCATCTTGAGAGGTAACTAAATACGTTATCAGTAGAAGGCATGTTGTAATACTCAGAATCATACCAAACAAACCATCATCAATTGCATCGTATAAAGCAAAGATCGCGAGAGTATTGTCTTTTTGGGTTGCTTGAACAATTGGCCCACCTTTAAATTCAGGCGATGCTTGGGCAATATTGGATGTTTGAGATGTGGTTTCTGTACTTAAGCTTGAGTTTGAACTTACAGGAGTTGATGCTATATGTGTAGTTTTTTGCTTATCAAAAGCTTGGCGAGCATTTTGTTCAACTTTAAGGGCGGAACCACCAAATACACCCATCCAGATAAATGTGACTAAGGTCGGAACAAATAATACACCTGCGATAAGTTGACGAATGGTTCGACCTTTAGAAATTTTCGCAATAAACATTCCTACAAATGGCGCCCAAGTTGACCACCATAACCAATAGAATGCTGTCCACCAATTTTGCCATTCAGAGTCTTTCTGCGCATCAGCCCATAAACTCATGCTAATAAAGTGAGATGAATAGTTCCCCAACCCTTCAATATAAGAGTTAGTAATATATCGTGCTGGCCCGACACACATTAAGATCACGATCAAAATAATCGATAAAATAACGTTCAACTCAGAAATTCGGCGCATACCTGTGCCAATACCACGAATGACAGATATAGTAGCTAAGCTAGATAGAACGACTAAAATAATAAATTGAGAGGTGACATTAATTCCCAAACCAAAAACCTTGTTCAGGCCTGCATTGATTTGTAGGACACCCATAGCAAGGGTTTGAGAAATACCAAAAGTTGTCACAACAATAACAATAATATCAACTAAATTTCCAATGGGCCCATAGATGCGATTTCCAATAAGTGGATGCAATATAGAGCGTAAAGAAAAAGGTAGACCCTTACGATATGAAAAATAGCCGATTGCTAATGCTGTAATACAGTAAACAGACCAAGCATGTAGTCCCCAATGAAAAAAGGTGATTTGCATTGCCATGCTAGCAGCTTCATCAGTAAAGCTCTTTGTGAACGGATTGCTAGCATAGTGATTCATAGGCTCTGCAACGCCCCAGAAAACTAGCCCTACACCCATAGCACAAGAAAATAACATTGCGATCCACGCAAAGTAACTATATTCAGGTTTATCAGTGTCTTTGCCTAGTTTAATTGAGCCATAACGACTAAACATGATATAGATGAGAAAAAAGCAAATACCTGTTACTGATAATAGAATGAACCACTTCGTATTGTGTAGTAAAGCGCTTGATAAATAAGAAAAAACCTCTGCTGCTTTATCTGCGTACACAGCACAGAATAAAACAAAAATGACCACTAATATTTTCGAAATCACAGATACTGCTGTGTTGGATTCAGAGATCCCTGAAGTACGCATAACTCCTCCTTGGATGCGTGGCAATCAGCTAACCACCTGTTAACTGTTTGTGTTGTCCATAAAAGAGTAGAGATATACCAGAGGTATGCTCAACTCATTTATTCTCATCTCCAAGTGAGTTTTTGTAATAAGTCAATTTTCTAAAGTGCGTAATCAGATGGAAAAAAATCACATGATTAAAACTCATGTGTACCGACCAAAAAAGTCGTTTGTCTATCATCAAGATGTTTAACACAATCTCCATGAAGCAGCACATGGTGCTAACGAGTAGTTAATACCAACGCAGGGAGCACTGCGTTATTTAAAGTAAATGGAGATTATCAGATGAATAGTCAAGTTAGCCAGCAACTTATTACAGTTCAGCAAGTCGACAGTGTTTTGAACCCGATTACTGAATCAAGTGGTATGCCAAATATTGCATATACCAGTAATGAATATTTCAATTTTGAACGTGACAATATTTTAAGTAAAACTTGGGTTTGCATCGGATTTGCTTCAGATTTACCTAAAAATAATTATGTGAAGCCTGTAAATTTTATGGGTATGCCTTTGGTAATGATGCGTAATCGTGAAGGTGTTGTTAACGTGTTCCACAATGTGTGTAGCCACCGTGGAATGATTTTAGTGCAAGAAGAAGGCACTATTGAAGGTGTGATTCGCTGCCAATATCATTCTTGGAGCTATGACATCAATGGCAACCTAAAAGGCACGCCTCATGTAGGTGGTATTGGTCAGCATAAAGATGAACGTTTCAAGTGTGAAAAGCATGGTCTAAAAGCGCTCCGTTCAGCCATTTGGATGGACATGGTATTCATTAATATTTCAGGAGATGCTGCATCATTTGATGAACACATTGCACCTGTTACAGAACGTTGGAAAGAATTCTTAGGTGAAAACGATTTAGATTTAATTCGTACCAGTAAAATCGGTTCAACTTTTCAACTACCTGTAGAAAGTAACTGGAAACTTGCAGTTGAAAACTACTGTGAAGCATACCATTTGCCTTGGGTACATCCTGCCTTAAATACTTACTCGAAGCTTGAAGATCACTACAACATTATGATTGAAGAGCGTTTCTCAGGCCAAGGTAGTTATAAATACAATTTATCGGCAACTGCAGGGACACATTTACCTATTTTCCCAAGCTGGCCTGAAGATAAATTACGCCAAGCGGAATATTTGTCTATTTTTCCAAATGCACTTATTGGTATTCAGGCTGATCATGCCTTTGCGATTATGTTAGACCCAGTTGCACCTGAAAAAACGATTGAAAATCTTCGTTTGTATTATGTTGGCGACGAATCATTAGACCCTAAATATGATGAATGCCGCAAAGCAACTTTAGAATCATGGAAAGTAGTCTTTAGTGAAGACGTTTTTGCAGTTGAAACGATGCAGAAAGGTCGTCATTCCCCGGGCTTTGGTGGAGGTGTTTTCTCTCCTGAAATGGATCTACCAACTCACTTCTTCCAAACATGGTTAGCTACTCAAGCTAAAAAGGCGTTGGAGGCATAACATGCAACACTATCTTAATTTTTTTGATGGTCAATGGCGAGATGCTTCTCGCCAATTGGAAATTATCAACCCAGCAACCGATAAAGTTTTTGCAACAGTAGCTCGTGCAAGTATTGAAGATGCAGATGCCGCGATGGCAGCGGCTCGACGTTGTGTGAATAGCGGTGCTTTAACTGATGTAAGGCCTGCAAAACGTACGGCGTGGATGTTAAAAGCAGCAGAAGCAATTCGTGAAATTGCTGAAGAAGGTGCCTTAATTCTGTGTCGAGAAAATGGCAAAAATGTTGATACAGCACGTGAAGAGTTCGATGAAGCAGCCCGCTATTTTGAATACTACGCTGGTATGGCAGATAAAGTTGAAGGTATCTCGGTACCTTTAGGTAAAGATTACGTTGATTTCACCTCATATATTCCAATGGGTGTATCAGTTCAAATTGTACCTTGGAACTTTCCTGTTTCGATCTGTGCACGCTCGCTAGCGCCTGCTTTAGCAGCTGGTAATGCGGTTGTAATTAAGTCACCTGAAGTGTCACCTTTAGGGATGGTTTTACTTATCAAAGCTATTGAGAAAGCAGGTTTTCCTCAAGGTGCAGTGAACCTACTATGTGGTAAAGGTTCAGAAGTTGGAACTCATCTGGTTAAACACCAAGATACAAACCAAATTGTATTTACGGGGTCTGTACCTACAGGTCAACGTATTTTGAAAGATGCGGCTGAACGTGCAACACCTTCTGTAATGGAGTTGGGTGGTAAGTCAGCTGCAATTGCTTTTGCTGATGTTGATCTTGAGCAATTACTACGTAGTGTGAAAGTCGGAATCTTCTATAACTCTGGGCAAGTTTGTTCAGCGATGTCTCGCTTATTGATACACAGCAGCCGCTATGAAGAAGTTAAAGCAGCTGTCGTTAATCTCGCAGAGAGCTTAACCGTAGGTATTGGCGAAAGTAATGCTGAACTGACACCTGTTGTATCAAAAGATCAGCAACAACAAATCCTTGCCATGATTGATAAGGCACGTGAAGAAGGTGCAAATATTTTAACGGGTGGGAAAGCTGCAAATCTAGAAGGTTACTTCGTCCTGCCAACCATTATTGAAGCTAAAGATGACATGTCGATTGCTCAACAGGAAGTTTTTGGTCCTGTAATGGTGATTATGCCTTTCGATGACGAAGATCAAGCAGTTGCAATCGCAAATGGCACGGACTTTGGACTTGTTGCAGGAGTATTTGGTGAAAATCTGAATCAAACACTTCGAGTAGCAAACCGACTTATTGCTGGTCAAGTCTTTGTTAACGAATGGTTTGCTGGTGGTATTGAAACTCCATTTGGTGGAGTCGGTTTATCTGGGTTTGGTCGTGAAAAAGGGCAGGAAGCCATCTACAGTTATGTTCAAACGCGCAATATCGGTATCCGTTTGAAACATAGCGTGTAATTTGTAAGAAATAAGGGAAATAGACACGATGAGAAAGTGGTTATGTATTGTCTGTGGCTGGATTTACGATGAAGCGAAAGGCTGGCCTGACGACGGAATTGCTCCGGGTACCAAATGGGAAGACATTCCTGAAGATTGGATGTGTCCAGAATGTCAGGTAGGTAAAGCTGACTTTGAAATGCTTGATATCACAGATGCCGTTGATGATGAGCCGGTAGTTGCCATTGTGAATGTAATTGAGCCAATCGTGATTATTGGAAGTGGTCATGCTGGGTATCAATTGGCTACAGCATTACGCAACCAGTCTAAAGATGTGTCTATTACTTTATTTACAGCAGATGATGGTGCAATTTATAGCAAACCTTCTTTGTCGAATGCTTTGGCATTAGGTAAAGATGGGGAAAGTCTGGTCCGAGAGACGGCTTTAAGTTGGGAACAACGTCTAAATATACGTATCTATGCTCATACTCATGTTAAGCATATTGATCGTGTGAATAAAAAAATTCATACCTCCATTGGTGAATATCCATATGGACGTTTAGTTTTAGCGACGGGTGCAAGTCCAATAACTATTCCAATTCAGGGGGATACCTCTGATGTCTATAGTGTCAATGATTTAGTTGATTACCGCCTTTTCCGCGAGAAGCTAGTTGGTAAGCAACACGTTACTATTTTAGGTGATGGATTAATCGGCTGTGAATTTGCTAATGACCTTGCTGCTCATGGTCTTAAGGTGACAGTTGTTGGCTTAGGTCAATCGGTAATGGGACGTCTGATTCCAAAAGAGTTAGGACATGCTTTACAAAATGCACTTAGCCAACTTGGGGTTGAATGGAAGTTACAGAATAGTATTCAGTCAATTTACAAGGTAAATGATCGTTATCAAGTTCAATTACAAGATGGGCAGTTATTTGAGACGGAATTGATCCTAAGTGCGGTGGGTTTACGTCCAAATATTACATTGGCGCAGGCCGCTGGTTTAAATACAGCACGCGGGATATGTACAAGCTTAGATCACTGCACGAGTGATACTTCTATTTTTGCTTTAGGTGACTGTGCAGAAGTAGATGGTCAATGGATGCCTTATATAAGTCCGATTAATCAAGCACTTCCAGCTTTAACGGATAACTTATTAGGTAAAGCTCAAAAGACTCAATTACAAGAAAGTCCTGTAATTGTAAAGACACCAATTCTACCGCTTTCGCTACTACCTGCAATCGGTGAGGGAAAATGGCATGTTGAACAGCATGATGGTGAGTGGAGTGCAGGCTTTTATGATACTACAGGCAAATTAACTGGTTTTGCATTATTGGGACGTCAGTTGCAACAAACCCGTAGTCAATGGCTTGCAAAATTGAACTCCCCTCAACCATCAATAGTTTAAGGAAGAACAAGATGATTGCTTTACCGAATGATGATAATACTTGCGGATGGTATGCCGCTTTACCGCCAGCAACACCAGCTAAAAAGTTAGTTGGTACACAAAAAGCCGATTATGCAATTATTGGTGCAGGTTTTGCTGGCTTAGCGGCGGCACGTCGTATTGCGGAGTTAAAACCAAATGCGCGTATTATTTTAATTGATGCACAACGTGTTGCAGAAGGTGCATCTGGTCGTAACTCTGGTTTTGTGATTGATCTACCTCATAAATTTGCATTAGGGCATCCAGATCCAGCTCATAAGCAAAAGTTATTAAGTTTGAACCGAGCAGCAATTTCTCAATTACAAGGTTTGGTGGAAAAACACAATATTGAATGCCAATGGTCTGCTGCAGGTAAATATCAGGGCGCTATCGGCGAACGAGGTGAAGCACATCTTAATCACTTTGAACACTTGATGAAAGATCTTGGCGAGCCGTTTCGCTGGGTGGAAAAAGAAGAACTGAAAAAGGTTTTAGGAACAGATTATTACAGCCGAGCGATTTTTACTCCTGGTTCTTATTTAATGCAGCCAGCAGCTTTGGTTCGAGGTATGGGTGAGCATCTACCTGAAAATGTTGAATTATTAGAGCAATCTCCAGTTCGTAGTTTGGACAAGGAGAGTGATGAATGGGTACTACAAGGTGATCATGGTTCAATAACCACCCCTAAAGTGCTATTGGCTACCAGCATTTTTACAAAAGAATTCGGCTACTTAAAGAATCGTTTGTTACCTGTTATGACGTTTGCAAGTTGGACTCGTCCTTTAACTGATGAGGAAATGAAGCGTTATCACGGCCAATTGGATTGGGGCCTTACTCCTGCTGATCATGCAGGTACTACCTTACGTATGACTGCTGATCGTCGTATTTTGATTCGGAATACCTATAAACATGTACCAAAGTATGGTGCAAATGTGAGTGACGAAACCCGCCGTTGGATTCAAGAAGATCATCGTAAGGCATATTTAGCGCGCTATCCAGAATTAGCAGATGTTCCATTCACTCATACGTGGGGTGGCGTTTATGCCATTTCTCGTAATTTCACCAATTTCTTTGGTCAATTAGAAGATGGTGTTTATGCCAGTGCTTGTGACAATGGTGTCGGTGCTGCATGGGGAACTATTTCAGGAACTCTACTTGCAGATTTGGTCGTGGGTACAGACTCCACTGCTTTAAAAGATATTCAGTATGTGACAGGTATGCCAAGTTTAAACCCACCAGAACCATTTTTAGGAATTGGTGTCAAAACGCGTATTGCATTTGAAAAATGGCGTAGTCGTAGTGAATTGTAATCAGGATAAAGATATGAAAGAAGTGAAGTTAGTTGATAGCGCCAAACTGGATTTTAATTTACGTGGTGAAACTCCAGACGGAACCGCTTATGTTGCAAGAGCAGTCGGTGCGGATGTTTCACCTAATATGGGGATTGGGTTTGCGCGTTGGGAAGGGGCAGAAGTTACTTGGAAATTGCTCTATGACGAAGTGATTTTTGTGATTGAGGGATGCTTTGAGTTAACAGCCAACGGTCATAAATATGAAGTAAATCCAGGGCAAATGCTGTGGATACCAGAAGGAACAGAACTTATTTACGGTGGTCATGCTCTATTTGGCTATGTAGTACACCCAGGAAATTGGAAAGAGTTACACGGCTTAGCATAATTACTTGAGTAAATAGCTTCCATTAAATAATACCAACTCGCTTCTATTTAAACTTTTTATGCTATAGGTCTAAAAAGATCTATAGCAATCAAATTAAAAGAATATCAGATTTGGGATTTTCACCTGAAGGGAGAGGTGTTGCCTAAAAAAATTAGAAAGCAGGAATAGCTTTCTAGAAATCTTCATTTAAACAAGGATATGTAAATGAAAAAGACATTTTTGAAAATCGGATTCGGCTTGGTGAGTTGTGGGATGGTAATGCCTACTTTTGCTGGTGTGACATTTGGTGATCCAGAAAGTAAGGCAGGCGCATTGACAGTCTCAGGAGCTGTCCGTGCCAACTATCAAGATAAACATTATGGTGAATCTGCCCCAGATCAAAAAATAAAATTTGATGCTGCCATTCTACGCTTAGGTTATGAGTCCCCAGATTGGTTTGGACAAGCTGAATATCGGTGTTATCAGTACGATACCTTTTGTGATTTTTCAACATTGGTTTCAGGTTATCTAGGTTATCGCTTAAATCCAACAGATAATATTACTGTAGGTTTGCAACCGATTCCATTTGGTCCAGGACGTTATTGGGATAGCAGCTTCTATGCTGGTATAAACAATACCATGGGGCTTCAGGATGCATTAGATTTGGGTGTGAACTATCACTTCGAAATGCCTACGGCCACTAAAGTTGATCTCGCTTATTTCGCTACAGATGGCGGGAATTATCATGGTGCAAGTAAAGATGCTGCACGCTATACAGCCAATGTGGTGTCATCTTCAGATCCTCTTAAAACAGATTTAAATGAAAAAAACATGTGGATGGCTCGTGTAGATCAAGAACTAAAATTTTTAACGACAGATGATCTAAAAGTATCCTTAGGTGGAAGTTACTGGTATTCAGAAATTGAAAATGAAAAGGCTTCGACCGATGGAACAAGAAATTCTTGGGCACTGTTCAACCGAGTTAATTATAAAAATTTAAATGTAGTCCTGACAGGCGGTAAACAATCAATTAGTAATAAAGATGCGTTGAGTCCTCATAGTTCAACTTTTGGTTCTTTCGACGGGGAGTACGATATTGCTAATAAAGGTTATTTCTACACTGTCGACACAAGTTACGTCTTTAAGAATGTCCGAAATTCGCTCAACGTGACCCCGTATATGGTGTTCAGTGGGTTCAATAAAAAAGAACAAGGTTTTGATGACTCACAGCGAAATATTGTTGGTGTCGCATTAGATTATAAAAATGTCACGTTATATACCGAATACTTAATGAGTAAGAACGACCCATTTGTAGGCGGAACAGGTGCTTCATTGGCAACTGGTGATGATGGTAAGTGGAACAAGCTTTTGAATGTCATGTTGGTTTATAGCTTTTAGAAAATCATCAACTGTTTTTCAGACCTAAGTAGCTACATGCTTTTTCAAATTTTTCAGGAAGTTATTAACTTCCTGAACTTGTTTTAAGGATATACAATAATGACTTCACCTTATTTAACGACCTTTATTTTATTCTTTTCTTTATTAAATCCATTCTTGATGAGTATCTACATGATTGGATTGATTAGACACACCGAAACTAAGGTATTCAATCGAGCACTGATACAAGGGAGTTTAATTGCCTACGTAGTTTTTCTTCTTTTTGCCTGGGGCGGTGAAGCGATCTTTAGTCGATATTTAAATGTACGGTTTGAATCTTTTTTAATTTTTGGAGGTTTAATCTTTCTAGTTATTGGCTATCGATTTGTCTTCCAAGGGGCTGATACGATTGGAGAGATGCGAGCTGCGCCAGAACATCTTGCTGGAACAATAGCGATGCCTTTTATGATTGGCCCAGGAACAATCGGAGCTGCGGTTGTCACGGGAATGAGTATGTCCATTGGCGAAGCTGCACTTATTATTGCTTCTACGCTCTTTTTATCTTGTAGTATACTGATTATTATGAAACTTTCGCATGATCATTTAAAATCTAGCCATGCAAAATATATTGATCGTTATTTTGATATTGTAGGAAGACTTGCTGCCTTACTCATAGGGACAATTGCTATTGATATGATTGTGAATGGAATTACCAAACTGATTGAGAAGGTCTAGTAATTTTAAAAGCCAAAGAGTCTCTTTGGCTTTTTATCTAATATTAAGTAGCTAGTTTTATGTGTGGTACTTGTTTTTTACGAATAGAAAGCCAGCAGATAATTGATCCTATAGTTACAATAGTTGCACCGTACCAGAAATTGGTTGATAAGCTTGAATGTAAAACTATAACTGAAAATGCTGATGAGAGCATTGGTGAAAAATAGGAAAGCATTACTAAAACTGGCATATTCCCTTTTATGATACCGACATTCCATGCTAAATACCCCATTGCAAAAAAGAAAGCATTTATTAAGATGAAGATATAACTAGTTATGCCACTGATATGCGGTAAATGAATACCTTGGGTCGAAAAAGTAAGTATCCACAAAGCGGCTGCAGTTAGTATAAAATACAACGATATAGCATTCGTGCCGTTACTATGCTTTTTGGTATAAATACAATATACAGCCCAAAGTAATGATGCTAAAAATATTAATAAATAACTGATGGGATTTTTATAAAAGTTATCAATGAAATTAATTCCAGGGTGATAGTTAATCATCACAATGCCTGAAAAACTAACAAGCACTCCTGTTATGGTCAAATAATTTACTTTTTCTTCTTTTAAAAAGGCAAGCATTAAAATGATTAAGGTGGGCCATAAACTAAAAATGATGTTCATTTCAATCGATTTTTCAGATGAATTTGCTAACGTAATTGAGAATGCAAAGCACAATTCAAAAATAACAAATAGCAGACTGGATACGATTAAAAATTGTTTAGAAACCTTTTTGAAATCAGGTAGTCCGTAAGAAAAATACAAAATTACTGCGCTTAATGTATAGACGTAAGTGACCGTATATACGGGACCAAATACTTCAGTTGAGAGTCTTAATAAACCGACTAAGGTAGACCACAATAATAGCGCTAAAATACCTATGCTGGTTGCAATCTGACGGTTCATTGGAGTTGACTGATTTAAATAAAGCTAATAATAATTTTTTACTTGGTAATTGAGAAGCTAAATTCACATGATGATTTTTCATGGATTAATGAGTTTTTCTTATAGATATTTTTTTATCAAAGTTTGAGCCTATTTTTGGAAAAAGTGATGATCATTACACCTATTATGTTGAGAATACATCCAACCCATTGTATTAAATTTAGATGCTCGTCTAAAAACAAGATTGCTAAAAAAATTGTTAAAACAGGACCAACAGAAGAAATGATGGAAGATTGAGATGCTCCCAAGTGTTCAATGCTGAGTATAAGTAAAATAGTGGGTAAAACAGTAGCAAATATCCCTAGCCCTATTCCATACCAAATAATACGATGAGGAAGTTCAGTTAATAAGGTCAAAGGCTCAGGTGTTGCTAAAAAATAATGTATAAAAATACAGCAGCAGGCAATAGATAAGGATAGGCCTGTTAAATTTAATGAACCAAATTTTTTAATGAGTGGCGGAGTAAGAAGTAAATAACATGCAAATGCGACAGCACTCGCAAACACTAGGCTAGAGCCTAACCAGAAGTTATTTTGGTCAGTTAAGTTTTTTTGCTCTTGTAGCATGACTAAAACTGTTCCGCCATAGCTTAAAATTAAAGCAAAAATAACTTTTAAGTTCAGTCTCTGCTTGAAAATGATACTTGAGGCAATAACTGTTAATGTGGGATACAAAAAGAGAATAATTCGTTCTAAGGATGCGCTAATGAACATGAGTCCAAAAAAATCAAGCCAACTTGAGATGTAGTATCCTAATGAACCTGTAAGAATAAGTAACAACCAATCTTTAAGTTTAACGCTGTAATACTTGTGCCGTCCGAACCAACATAGTATTAGAAAGAATGGCAAGGCACTTGCCATTCTTATCACCATTAATGTTGTCGCATCTAAAGTAGGGGAGAGAGCATAAGCTTGCTTAATAAAAATTGCTTTGGTGCTAAACAAAAAAGCAGAAAGAAATGCAAATACTGAACCGATCTGATATGTGGAAAAGTTGAGCTTCATTAAATCTTTTCATTTGAGGCATTTTTTTTGAGATAAGCTGTATCAAATTCAGCTTTTTTATAAGCTTCATAAGATGATTTACTAATGATTACTGCTGGCTCTCGTCCTCTACGAGTGATTTCTACAGGACAGCCCGCTGCTGCTTGATCCATTAGTGTAGATAATTGAGCTCTGGCATTTGAATAATTCCAGCTATTCATTCTGATTCCATTTAAGTCCATATATGATCAAGAGAATAGAGACGTGCAGGATTTTGCTCAAAGGATTTATTTTCAATCTTACATGACTTTTTGTCATGGTTAATATCAGGAAACTCTATTTTTAACTTTATTGAAATTAAGTTTGTGTAAACTTACATAATGTAAGATATTGATATATAAAATTAGTTTTTTAAAAATAAATTTTATTAGGATTAATGATAATAATCGGGGGAATTATGAACCTTGAACTTGAGATGGTTTTGTTGCACAAACATTCAAAAGTTAAAACTCCCAAGTCATCTACATTTAAGAGGCAACTCGGGTATGAGGTCGACCTAATTCTGTGAATCTTTTGAGTACAGCCACTCGTGCATGAATCTCGTTGACTTGACTATCAAAGTTCCTTGCACTGAGTTTATCGCCTAATAATTTGATGCAGTACATCTTGGTTTCGACCAAACTCCGGCGATGATAGCCTGACCATTTTTTCCATAGCGTCCTACCTAAACGTTTAACAGTACGAAGTAATTCATTTCGCTCTAGCGAGCTGGTCTTTTTATCTTTACATGGCTTCGCATTTTTTCTAAGCGCAATCACCGCATGCGCTTGCCGATCTGCAATGACCTGACGGCATTACTTGGTATTATAAGCACCATCGGTATAAATAGAATCAATCTGCTCATCTTGTGGAATTTGATCGAGTAAATCACTAATTACCTGTGAATCACTCACATTGTTGGTTGTAAGCTGTATAGCACGTATTTGCATGGTTTTAGCATCTATGCCAATGTGTAATTTACGCCATTGGCGACGATATTCAGGCTGATGTTTCTTGCGTTTCCATTCGCCTTCACCTAAAAACTTCAGACCAGTTGAGTCTACGAGTAGATGTAATCCACCACTGCTTTTTTGATAACTAATAGCAATATCAATATGCTTTTGTCTTCTGCAAATGGTGGAGTAATCTGGAGCTGCCCAATCTAGACCACACAGTTTAATAAGGCTTTTAACAAAGCCAGTGACCATACGTAAAGACAGGCGGAATAGGGATTTAATCATTAAGCAGCACTGGATAGCTGCATCAGAATAAGTTTGATTTCGACCTTGTTTACCATTTGCTTGCGTGTCCCACTGAGTTTTTGGATCAAACCAAATGGCAATATTTCCACGATTAATGAGCGCTCGGTTATATGTAAACCAATTGAGAGTACGGTAAATTTTAGGTGTAGGCTTATTCATGTGAAAATTATATTGTGGAATAAGTCCTTAGCGATAGGTTTGTGCAACAAAGCCTATTTTACCGTAAAAAACATGTATTAAGTTGAAGGTTTATAGATTAACCTAGATGATTTATTTATTAAGATATTGAATTTTATATATTTTAAATTACAGGGTGGAATGTCTGAGACCAAAAAAACCACAAAATGGTGCGCTCTGCGGGACTCGAACCCACGTCGGTCGCTTAGGAGGCAACTGCTCTATCCAGTTAAGCTAAGAGCGCAAAAGTGCGGTTAATGTAGCTGATTTTACTCAAAAAAAATA
>Ga0308158_10002550_pt1 | contig 17032 bp, 18 predicted proteins | sample PhyBR2_FD_201038 | JGI IMG/M metagenome (GOLD analysis project Ga0308158, IMG submission 201038) | Phyllosphere microbial communities from UC Gill Tract Community Farm, Albany, California, United States - DLSLB.R2 | ecosystem: Host-associated > Plants > Phyllosphere > Unclassified | place: USA... | reverse complement strand
CGTGTCGTTCATCCCCGCCGTGCCGAACCTGCGCATCGACGGGCACGTGCTGCTGAACCTCGTGCTGCCGCCGCTGCTGTACTCGGCGTCGCTCGACGTGTCGTTCGTGAGCTTCCGCCGCAGCATGCCGCAGATCCGCCGACTCGGCATCGGCCTGGTCGTCGTGACCACGGCCGCGGTGGGCCTGGTCGCGTGGCTGATCATGCCGTCGCTGACCCTGCCCGGCGCGCTGCTGCTCGGCGCGATCGTGGCACCGCCCGACGCCGTCTCCGCCGCCGCGATCGGCCGCAGGCTCGGGCTTCCGCGCCGGGTCATGACGGTGCTGTCGGGGGAGAGCCTCATCAACGACGCGACCTCGCTCACGCTCTACCGGGTATTCGCCGCCATCGTGGCCGGTGCGACGATCAGCCTCGGCGGGGGCGTGTGGCAGTTCGTCGTGGCGGTCGTGGTGGGGGTCGCGATCGGCGTGATCGCCGGGCTCGGCATGCATCAGCTGCGCATGCGCATCTCGGATCCGGTCGTCATCGGCACATTCGGGCTGCTCGCCCCGTTCGGGGTCTACGCGATCACGGAGCATCTGGGCGGATCCGGTGTGCTCGGCGTCGTCGCGATGGGGCTTGTGGTCGGCTACAACGCGCCGCGCACGAGCTACGCGACGCGGATGCAGGAGGCGCCGATCTGGCTGTCGGCCGACTTCCTCCTGGAGTCGTTCGTGTTCGCGTACATCGGGCTGCAGCTGCCGCCGGTGATCGCGGAGCTCGGCGCGACCCAGGTCGCCGGGGTGCTGTGGCTCTCGGCGGCGGTGCTCGGTGCGGTGCTGGTGGTGCGGCCGCTGTTCGTGTATCCGGCGTCGGCGTGGGGCGTGTTCTGGTCGCGGCTGCGGTTGCGCCAGTACGAGCGGGCCCTGGCCTCGGGCGCATTCCGCGACCGTGTGGCGGCGGCGGAGAAGAGAAGGCGCGGGGTGGGCGTGCCGCGCCGCCAGCCCACCGAGGACGAGTTGCGGGAGCGCTTCCGCGAGTCGCAGCTGAGCTGGCGGGACAACGCGGTGATCTCCTGGGCCGGCATGCGGGGCGTGGTGACCCTGGCCACCGCGCTCGCCGCGGCCGATCTCGCCGGTCTCGACACCGACGCCGCGCACGCCATCGTCGTCGTCGCGTTCGTGGTGACCGTGGGCACGCTGCTGCTGCAGGGGCTGACGCTGCCGCTGCTGATCAACGGCCTCGGCGTCGCCGACGTCACGGATGAAGAGGAGGAGGATCGCCGTCAGCTCGCCCAGGTGCGCGCCCGCACGCGCGACGCCGGGAAGGTCTTCCTCGACGAGAAGCGCAGCGCGTGGGAGCAGACGCACGGCCCGGCATCGCTCGTGTGGTTCGACCGGTTCGCCCAGCGCTTCAACCGGGTGGAGCGGGACACGACGGAGGGGCAGCGCGACGAGCCCTTCGACAAGGGCAAGAACAAGGACGCCGGCACGGTGAGCGCGCGACCGGGGCCGAATCGCGACGAGCTCGTCGGCCTGTCCAAGGGCTGGCTGCAGGTACGCCGCGATGTGCTGATCGCCGAACGCGACGCCGGCACGCTGAACGAGGAGGTCATGCGCGAGCTCATCGCGGCGATGGACGCCGAAGAGCTGGCCCTCGACACCCGGATAGCGGCTCCCGGCGCGGAGCGCTGAGCACCCGGATCCGCCTCGGTCCGTGAGCGAGCCGAAGGGGAGACGTAGGGATCCGCCCCTGGTCCTTGAGTGAGCCGAAGGGCGGATCCGCGTCGTTCAATGTCGGGTGAACTGGGTTGTTCGATGCATCCCAGTTCGGGATTCAACGAGTACGCTGGGGAGATGAGCACTCAGATCGCCGTGCGCCTGCCGGATCGCGTCGTCGCGTTCCTCGACCAGGAGGTGGCCACCGGCCGTGTCAGCAGCCGGGCCGCCCTGGTCGCGTCCGCGCTGGAGCGGGAGATGCGCCGGCTGGTGGCGGAGCGTGACGCCGAGATCCTCCGGCGCGACGGCGCGGCCGACGATCTCGACGGGCTGGTCGTCTGGACGGCGAGCAACGTGGAGATCTCTGGCTGATGCGCGAGATCTGCCTCGCGCGGCTGGACAAGACGCGTCCGGTACTCGTGCTGACGCGGGCCGCTGCACGGCCTGCGATGACGAAGGTGACCGTCGCGCCCATCACCTCGACCGTGAAGGGCCTGAGCAGTGAGGTGCCGGTCGGGCCGCGCAACGGGCTCGACCATGACGGCGTGGTGTCGTTGGACAACGTCCTGACCATCCCGGCGGACCGATTGGGCCGGACGGTCGGCTTCCTCGGCGAAGAGCAGGAGGAGGCGCTCGCCCGGGCCGTGGTGCTGGCCTACGACCTGGACATACCCCTCATGGATGCCTTGATCCACGAACCGGTCCCTGAGCGAGCCGGAGGCGAGACGAAGGGCGGGAGTGGGCGTCCTTCGTCTCGCTCCGCTCGCTCAGGGACCAGTGCGGCGCCCGTCCCGCGGTCGCGGTCAGGCCAGGGCGGTGACGCGCTCGAACGGAGTGCTCGAGCGGATCAGGGTGTGGCGCACGTGCCAGCGGGAGCTGTAGCTGCGGTCGGGTAGCTCGTCCAGCAGGTCACGGTCCGCGATGCCGAGGCCGTCGTGCAGCGCCTCACGGCACAGATCGTCCTTCGACGCCGGGTATTCCATGCCGGCGAGGAACCGGTCGAGTGTGGATGGCAGCATCATCATCTTCCCCTTTCGGATCCGGCGCGTCAGGCGTCGATCTGCTGCCGGCGCTCCGGCGCATCGACGGTGATCCGACGCGACTTGGCACGCTCGCTCACGGGGATGATCACCGAGAGCACGCCGCTGTCGTAGGACGCGCTGATGCCGTCGAGGTCGACGCCGTCGCCGAGGGCGAACTGCCGCAGGAACGATCCGGACTCGCGCTCGCGGGTGAACCAGCGCACGCCCTCCTGCGCACCCATGGTGCGCTGGCCGCGGATCGAGAGCTGGCCGCCGTCGACGTCGACGTCGATCGAGCCGGGGTCGATCCCGGGCATGTCGGCGTGCAGCACGTAGCGGTCGCCGTCGCGATAGAGGTCCACGGGCATGCGCCGTGGCGCGCGCGGAGACTCGAACACGCTGGCCGCGAAGCGATCGAGCTGGCTGAGGGGATCGAAACTGAGGGTCATGTCATACTCCTTTCCAGTGGCCCGGTCGGGCAGGGTCGTCGATGCAGGATCTGCATCTGTAGGTGTAGATTTGTTATAGATCAATTTCGGAGAAGTTTCAAGTCCCTAAGGAGATCACCGCATGGGCGATCGTGATTCCCAGATGCCGGTGTACGGCATCGCCGTGGCTGCGCAACTGGCGGACATGAACGCGGCGAGCCTGCGGCTGCTCGAGCAGAAGGGCCTGCTCACGCCCGCGCGCAGCGACGGCGGAACCCGGCGGTACAGCGACGACGACGTCGCGCGGTTGCAGCGCGTCGCGCAACTGCGCGATGAGGGGATGAACCTCGCCGGCATCGGCCGTGTGCTCGCGCTGGAGGACGAGAACGAGGGCCTGCGCGACGAGCTCGAGGCGGAGCGCGCCGAGAGCGCCGAGCTCCGCCGCCGGCGCCGGTCCGATCCGGCCTGACCCGACGTTCCCGCTCCCGGACGAGGCGCTCGGACTCACCAGATCCGCGAGAAACCAGTTTCAGCATGAGACCTGCCCGCAGAAGGTGGGTCTCATGCTGAAGGTGGTTTCTCGCGAGCAGTAGCGGTGACCCAACACGACGAGGCCCTCGGATCCCGAGTCAGGATCCGAGGGCCTCGCTATGCGATGGCGTCAGCGCACCGAAGCGGTCTCCTCGGCGTCGGCGGATCCGGCCGCAGCCGCCGCGGCGTCAGGAGTGCCGTCGGCGTCGCTCGCAGCTGCCGCAGCGTCCGCGGACTCGGCGTCGGCCGGAACTGCGTCCTCGTCGTCGACGTCCTCGGCGAACGGCAGGCCGTTGCGCGGAGCGTTGTAGAGGTCGAGGTCGAGGATGCCCTCGCGCTTGGCGACGATGGTCGGGACCAGGGCCTGACCCGCGACGTTCAGGGCGGTGCGGCCCATGTCGAGGATCGGGTCGATCGCGATGAGCAGGCCGACGCCCTCGAGCGGCAGGCCCAGGGTCGACAGGGTGAGGGTCAGCATCACGATCGCGCCAGTGGTGCCCGCGGTCGCGGCGGATCCGACCACCGAGACGATCACGATCAGGATGTACTGCATCAGGTTCAGCTGGATCCCGAAGAACTGCGCGACGAAGATCGCGGCGATGGCCGGGTAGATCGCGGCGCAGCCGTCCATCTTCGTGGTGGCGCCGAGCGGCACGGCGAACGAGGCGTAGCCGCGGGGCACGCCGAGGTTGCGCTCGGTGACACGCTCGGTGAGCGGCAGCGTGCCGATCGAGCTGCGGCTCACGAAGCCCAGCTGCACGGCCGGCCACACGCCCGTGAAGTACTGCTTGATCGAGAGGCCGTGAGTCTTGACCAGGATCGGGTAGACCACGAACATCACCAGGGCGAGGCCGATGTAGATCGCGCCGGCGAACCAGGCGAGCGAGGTCAGCTTGTCCCAGCCGTAATTGATCACGGCGGACCCGATGAGGCCGAAGGTGCCCAGCGGAGCGATGCGGATGATCCACCACAGCACGCGCTGGATGACCTTCAGCAGCGACTCGGTGAAGGCGAGGAACGGCTCGGCCTTGCGGCCCGCCTTGAGCGCGGCGATGCCCACGGCGGCGGCGACCACGATCACCTGCAGGATGTTGAAGCCGGCGTTCGACGTGATGACGCCGGTCGTGGGGTCGGCGGCGCTGCTCACGCCGAGACCCAGGAAGTTCTGCGGGATGAGGCCGAGGAGGAAGTTCCACCAGGTGCCGACCGTGGACGGGTCGCCCTTCTCGAGCCCGGCACCGGCATGCGCACCCGGCTGGATGGTGATGCCCAGCACGATGCCGATGGAGACGGCGATGAATGCGGTGATCGCGAACCAGAGGATGGTCTGGCCGGCCAGGCGCGCGGCGTTCTGCACGCGGCGCAGGTTGGAGATGCTCGCCACGATCGCCGTGAACACCAGCGGCACCACGGCCGCGCGCAGCAGGGTGACGTACGAGCCGCCGATCTTGTCGAGCGTGTCGGACAGCACGGTGTGACTGTCGTGCGTGGCGCCGAGCTGGCGGCCGATGAGGCCCGCCGCGATGCCGAGCACGAGCGCGGCGATGATCTGGAAGCCGAACGAGGTCAGCAGCTTGCGGACGGGGCCGCGCGTGTCCGGTGCCTTCGGGCGCCGGCCGGCCCCTTCTGGTCGGGTGCTGGATGCGGTGGTGCTCATGGAGACTCCAAGTGGGAGCGCGGGGATGCGCGGGAGGCGGTGCGGCGCGGTGCGCGCCTGGACGACGGGCGCCCATGGCGCCGGATGTTCCAACGCTATGAGCCAGCTGGTATTCCAAGCCCGGGTATGACGAACGATGACACTCCAGGGTCCTTGAGCGAGCACCGGCGAAGCCGGAGCGAGACGAAACGCCGGTCGCTGAGCCTGAAGCGCCCGCCGTCAGCCGCGCGCGGGGTCGAACCAGCGGAGCCCCGGAAATCGGGCGAAACCGCGATCGCGGGTGGCGAGGCGCCCGCCGTTCGCAACGCAGAGCGCGGCGATGTACGCGTCCGGGACGAGGTTGCCGCGGATTGCGGGATCCATTGCCGTCAGCTCTTCGAACGTGTCCCACGCTGCCGTACCGCTTCGCAGCCAACCGGTCCGTGGCGCGTCGACCAGTTGCCGCACGAACGAGAGGGCAGCGGCCGCAGGGGTGGGATCCGCATAGATGCGCGGGTGCGTCACTATGCGCATGAAGCCGCTGACGATCGTGTCGGCGAGTCCGATGCGGTCGGCGTCCAGCGCGTCATTGAGCCACGCGCGGTAGACCTCGTGCTCGGCAGAATCGGTGCGGAAGGCGTAGACGAGGATGTTGACGTCGGGAACCAGCACCGTCACGCGCTCCGATCGAGGACGTCCCAGAGGGCGTCCTTGTCATCGAGATCGATGAGGGCGCCTGGCGTCTTCGGAGTGAAGGTTGGCAACGGGGCTCGGGCTGCGTGCGGAGCTTCTCTGTCGAGGTGCTCTCGCAGCGCGACCTCGATGTAGCTCGTGAACGTCACGCCTTCGCTCGCGGCGCGCGACTTCGCCTCGGCGGCGAGCGCGTCGGAGAGGTTCAGCGTGGTTCTCATGCAGACGAGCATACGCCCTCGTGCATACGTCTGCACAGCCCACCTCAGGTGAGCCGCGCCCCGGTCCCTGAGCGAGGAGCGCAGCGACGAGACGAAGGGCGCCGGGCTTCGCGGAGCGGCCTCGCTCAGCCCCGGTCGGCAGCCTCCGCCAGCGCGGAGAGGATCGTGGCGAGCCGCTCGGTGGCGCGCTGCAGGCGCTTCTTCGCGGTCTCCTCGGCGATGCCGAGTTCGGCGGCGATCTCCGCGTTGCGCAGACCCTGCACGTGGCGCAGCTCGATCAGACGAGGGTCGTCGGGGAACGCCTCGGCGAGCCGTGCCAGCGCGGTCTGCAGCAGCACGGAGGGGTGTGCGAGAGCCGAGGGTGTGCGCAGCTCGACGAAGACCCGCTCGAGCAGGGTGTCGTCGTCCTCGGGCAGGGCGACCGCGCGGGGTCGCACGCGCCGCCGGCGCAGCTCGTCGACGACGGCGGATCCGGCGACCGTCGACATCCAGGCGTTCAGGCTCTCGGGAGCCTTCCCGCCCGTCCAGTGGCGGTGGTAGGTCGCCCAGACCTCGGTCGTGAGGTCCTGCAGATCCTCCGGGCTGAACATGTCGGCGTACTCGCGGGACCGCCGGGCAACGGCGCGCTTGGCCGCCTGATAGATCGGGTCGGATCGGACGCCCGGCTGAGTGAGGTTCGGTTCGCGACCTGCCATGTTCCGCTCCGATGTCCCCGGCGGGATCCCCCGCACGTCTTCATTATCAGGTGCCGGATCCGGTGCCGGATGAAAAGGAGAACATCATGGAAACCATCACCGTCCGTCGCGAGGACTTCATCGACGCGGTCGCGCTCAACCGTGAGGGGCACCGCGCCGCGTTCGACCAGGCGCTGGAGGGCTACCGCCGACGCGTGATCGCCGAGCTCGAGCGGCGTCTGCGCCACGTCGCGCAGGGCCGGCCCGTCGACCAGTACCTGGGCCTGCCGGAGCCGGAGGACCACACTGACGATTACGACCGGGTGCTCGCGATGGCCCGGATGTCGGTGGACGACGAGCTGGAGCTCAGCGAGCACGAGTTCGGCATGTACGTCATGGATCAGTGGTCCTGGAAGCACGCCTTCGCCGAGACCACCACGATGTACACCGGTGCCCGGCGATGAGCGGGGTGAGCCTCGCGCAGGCGAACGCCGACGTGGTGACGGACTTCCTGCTGGTCGGCGGCGACCTGAGCTTCGATCTCGCCAGCGCGGCCGCGGAGGCCGCCCAGCTGGTGCGGGCCGGCGTCACTCTGGTGATCGACTGTCGGGAGGAGGCCGTGGAGGAGCTGTGGGCCGGCATCCCGGCGGTGACGTACCGGTGGGACGGCATCGACGACGCCGGGCAGCGCGTGCCGGCCGCGTGGTTCACGCGGATCACGGACGCAGCGCACACTGCCATCCGGGCTGGGGGAGTCGTGCTCACGCACTGCCACATGGGCATCAACCGCGGCCCGAGAGCCGGCTTCGCCGTGCTGCTGCGCGAGGACTGGGATCCGGTCGACGCCCTCGACGCGATCCGCGCCGCGCGCCCGATCGCGGTCATGGCCTACGCCGAGGACGCGCTCGAGTGGCACCTGGACCGCATCGGTGCGGACGAGCCGGTCAGGCACGATGCCCACCGTCGGGTGCGCCGCTGGCGTGCGGCGAACCCACTCCCGATGTCCCGCGCCCTGGCGCTGAGCCGGGCCCGCTGACCCCGGTCCCTGAGCGAGCCGAGCCCACCCCGGTCCCTGAGCGAGCGAAGCGAGACGAAGGGCCTGGGGCGCCGCTCTCCGGTCCCTGAGCGAGCCGAAGGCGAGACGAAGGGCGCAGACCAGCTGTCCTTCGTCTCGCTGCGCTCGCTCAGGAACGGTTGTTCATCCCGGATCCGTCAAGGCGTGATGAGCGTCAGGCGCGGAAAGTACGTGGCATAGCGCTGCCGGTCGCGGGTGAGCAGCGCGTATCCGTTCACCAGCGCGTGCGCGCCGATGTAGAAGTCGGCGATCGGACTCGTCCGCGCACCGCCGCTACGGCGGTAGCGTTCGAAGGCCTTCCCTGCGAGGAACCCCGCGGCGAAGGGCAGCGGCTCGCGCACAAAGAAGCGCTCGGGTAGGGCGTCGTCGAGCTCCTCCGCTTGGTCGAACCCGACCGAGACCTCGGCGTACACGATCGGATTGATCGCCACAGGTCCGCGGCTGAGAGCGTCGGCAAGCGTGGCCGAAGACCACGCCTGCCATTGCGGATCCGGCACCAGGATGTCCAACAGGACGTTGGTGTCCACCAGTACGCCGGCATCACTCATCGCGCAGCAACGCCATGATCTCGTCGGTGCTCATGCTCCTGGCTGCGCTCGTCGCACGGCCGCGCATCCGCTCGACGATGCGCTCGCCGCGGGTGGCTTCCGGCCGTGAATGCACGATGCGGAGCGTTGCACCGTCGGCGACCACCTCGACCTCATCGCCCTCGACGAAGCCATAACTGCGCCGCAGTTCGGCCGGGATCGTGACCTGACCCTTGCTGTTCAGCTTCATCGTGCGTCCTCCTCGGTGTAATACAGGATACGCGCGATACGTATTACAAGCGCGGGGCGCGCTTCGAGGCGTCCACGGTTCGAGCGTCTACTCCGTGGTTCGGCGGCGCCGGTCGGATACCGCTGTCGGGAACATGTCGGCCGTCAGGTCCTCGATGAAGTAGCCGGCCGGCGTCTTCAGCGCCTCCGCGAGCCGGACCAGCGTCTGCAGATTCGGCATCGCGCGGCCGGCCTCGTAGGCGCGGACGTTCGACGAGTCGATCTCGCTGCGCACGGCCAGCTGATCCTGCGTCATGGTCGACGACTCCCGCGCGCCCTTGATCCGCGCGCCGATATGGGCGGCAGCAGGGGAGGGGACGCGGGGCATCCCTCAAGGGTCCGGAATGTCCGTCACTTGTGCCAGGGTTAACGCACCCGGGTACAAGTACCACACCCGGATGAGGGCACGTGCATCATCCCGCGTTGCCCTGTCGCTGCGCGGGAGGACTCCACATCCATGTCACCGACGACCAAGGAAGCCCAGCGAGCTGAGCTGCACAAGACGATCTGGCGTATCGCGAACGATCTGCGCGGATCCGTCGATGGCTGGGACTTCAAGACCTACGTGCTCGGCATGCTCTTCTATCGGTTCATCTCCGAGAACCTCACCGCGTATGTCAACAAGGGCGAGCACGCGAACGGTGATCTGGAGTTCGACTACACCACGCTCCCGGATGAGGCGGCCGAGTTCGGCCGTCGTGCGACGGTCGAGGAGAAGGGCTTCTACATCCTGCCCTCGGAGCTGTTCGTCAACGTTCGCGCGAACGCGGCGCACAACGCAAACCTGAACGAGACGCTGGAGCAGGTCTTCCGGGACGTCGAGGCATCTGCGCTCGGCACGGGCAGCGAGGATGACTTCAAAGGGCTGTTCGACGACCTCGATGTAAACAGCAACAAGCTCGGCCCCACCGTCGCGAAGCGCAACGAGAAGCTGGTGAAGCTGCTCGATGCGATCGGAGACCTTCCGCTGGGCAACCTGCAGGAGAACTCGATCGACCTGTTCGGCGACGCGTACGAGTACCTCATGCAGATGTACGCCGCCAACGCCGGAAAATCCGGTGGCGAGTACTACACGCCTCAGGAGGTCTCCGAGCTGCTGGCGCGGATCACCGTGCTCGGCAAGACCGCGGTCAACAAGGTCTACGACCCGGCCTGCGGATCTGGATCTCTGCTGCTGAAGTTCGCGAAGGTGCTCGGCGAGAAGAACGTCCGCCAGGGGTTCTACGGGCAGGAGATCAACCTGACCACGTACAACCTCGCGCGGATGAACATGTTCCTGCACGACATCAACTTCGATAACTTCGACATAGCGCACGGCGATACGCTTCTCGACCCGATGCATTGGGGCGACGAGCCGTTCGAGGCGATCGTGTCCAATCCGCCCTACTCGGTGAAATGGGACGGTGATGCGAATCCGCTCCTCATCAACGATGAGCGCTTCGCCCCTGCAGGTGTGCTCGCGCCGAAGTCGAAGGCCGACCTCGCGTTCACGATGCACATCCTGAGCTGGCTCGCGGTGAACGGCACCGCGGCCATCGTCGAGTTCCCCGGTGTTCTCTACCGCGGCGGCGCCGAGCAGAAGATCCGCAAGTACCTCATCGACAACAACTACGTCGACGCGGTGATCCAGCTGCCGCCGGACCTGTTCTTCGGCACCACGATCGCGACCTGCGTGATCGTGCTGAAGAAGTCCAAGGTCGACAATGCAGTGCTGTTCATCGATGCGTCGAAGGAGTTCACCCGCGTCGGCAACAAGAACAAGCTGACGTCGGATCACCAGCAGAACATCATCGATGCGTTCGCGGCTCGCGAGAGTGTCGATCACCTCGCCGCCCTCGTCTCCAACTCCGACATCGGCGCGAACGGCTACAACATCGCCGTTTCGAGCTACGTCGAGGCGAAAGACACTCGCGAGGTGATCGATATCACGGAGCTGAACGCTGAGATCGAGCGGATCGTCGCGCGGCAGGCGGAGCTGCGGCGTTCGATCGATGCGATCGTCGCGGATCTGGAGGGCGCGAAGTGACCGAGGAGATGCCCACGTGGGAGGGCTTCATGATCCCGACACTCCGGGTGTTGAGTGACGGTGTCGTCCGGCATTGGCGCGAGTTCCAGCCTTTGGTGGCGGACGACCTCCAGCTCACCGAAGCGCAGCGCAAGGAGATGCTTCCGTCGGGGAGCCAGGTCAAGTACGAGAATCGCATCGGCTGGGGCGTCTCGTTCCTGACGAACGTCGGTGCCCTCGATCGCCCGAAGCGCGGGCATTACGCGATCACCGACGCCGGGCGGCAGATCCTCGCGATGTTCCCGAACGGCGTGCGGGAGCGTGACGTCCATGCGCTCGGCCAGGACCCGAGCTCGCCCATCCGCGTGTACCAGCGAGCGGAACGTGCGAAGTCAGGGGAGCCGGCCAGTCTTGTCGTGGATGACTCGATGACGCCAACGGAGCAGGTGCTGCAGGGCGTCGCGCGCATCAATGACGAGGTCGCCACCGAACTGCTCACGCGTCTGCAAGGCAAGGAGCCGGGCTTCTTCGAGCAGGCGGTTGTGCAGCTGCTGCTGGCCATGGGCTACGGAGGAACGACAGGCAGCGGTGCCGTCACACAGCTGAGCAACGACGGCGGCATCGACGGAGTGATCGATCAGGACGTTCTAGGACTCAGTCGCGTCTACATCCAGGCGAAGCGCTACGCCGACGACAACGTCGTCGGCCGGCCCGACCTGCAGGGCTTCGTAGGCGCGCTGGCAGGCAAAGCGGACAGCGGTGTTTTCATCACGACCAGTCGATTCTCGGACGGAGCCAGGGCCTACGCGGACGCGATCCCGGCGCGCATCATCCTCATCGACGGCAAGCGGCTGACGAGTTTGATGATCCGGTATGGAGTCGGCGTGCAGGTGCGCGACTCCTACAAGGTCGTCGAGATCGACGAGGACTTCTTCGCATGAGCCGCCTGGAAGAGTTGATTGCGGAGTTGTGCCCGGATGGGGTCGCATACGCGCGGCTCGGTGAAGTCGGGCAGTTTGTGCGAGGAAACGGTCTTCAGAAGAAGGATCTTCTGCCTGAAGGCGTGCCCGCAGTTCACTACGGGGAGATTCACACCACTTATGGGGTGTGGGCAACCGAAACGAAGTCGTTCACTGACGAAATATCTGCGGCCAAGCTGCGCCGCGGTCGGCCGGGCGATTTGCTGATCGCGACAACCAGCGAAGACGACCAGGCGGTCGCCAAGGCCACCGCCTGGCTTGGCGACATCGATGTTGTTTTGAGCAGCGACGCGTATATCTACCGCCACAGCCTCGATGCGAAGTATGTGGCTTACTTCTTCCAATCAACGTCCTTCCAGGATCAGAAGCGTCGGCATATTTCAGGTACGAAGGTCCGCCGGATCTCGGGTGAGTCACTTGCCAAGATCCGTATTCCTGTTCCGCCTCTCGAGGTGCAGCGGGAGATCGTGCGGATCCTGGACCAGTTCACGCAGCTGGAGGCGGAGCTGGAGGCGGAGCTGGAGGCGGAGAGGGACGCTCGGCGGGTTCAGTCTGCCTCCTACCGTGATCAGTTGCTTCGCCCGACGGCCGGCATCGATGCCATTCCTCTCGGCGAACTTGCCGAGCTCAAGTATGGATTTACGGACAAGGCTTTGAGTGCAGGGTCTCATCGCTTCTTGCGTATTACTGACATCCTGTCCTCTGGGAAGCTCTCATCAGAGTCGCCCAAATTTGTGAATATCGGTGCGTCCGCGGCTGACTACATTGCTGCGCCAGGAGATTTGTTCATGGCTCGCACAGGTGCGACGTATGGCAAGACAATGATGTACGAAGAAGAGAGTGCCGCAGTTTATGCATCTTTCCTTATCCGGATCAGGTTTTCCAACGGACGCGTTCTTCCTAAGTTCTACTGGCACTTCGCTCAAAGCACCGCCTACTGGGATCAGGCAAATGCCATGGTAAGCACGGGAGGCCAGCCGCAGTTCAATGCGAACGTGCTGAAGCTGGTTCGAGTACCCGTCCCGTCAATTGAAGAGCAACGCCGAATCGTAGCCCTTCTCGATAGGTTCGACGCGCTCGTGAACGATCTCACCATCGGCCTCCCCGCCGAGCTCGCCGCCCGACGCAAGCAGTATGAGTACTACCGCGACAAGCTGCTGACGTTCAAGGAGTTGTCGGCATGAGCGATTCAGCAGCGCATGCCTACGCCCCGATCGCCGTCTCGTCCGAGAGCACGGTCGTCGCGGAGTACATCCCGGACCCACAAGAGGCGACCGCCTATCAGTCGGAGGCCGACCTCGAGCGGGAGATGATTCGGCTCCTGAAATCGCAGGCGTACGAATACGTCCCGATCACGACCGAGGCACAGTTGGTCGCGAACCTGCGCGCGCAGCTTGAGATGCTCAACAACATCACGTTCAGCGACAGCGAGTGGGAGCGTTTCTTCGCCAACAAGCTCGCCAGCCAGAAGGACGGGATCGTCGAGAAGGCGGTGCGGATCCAGGAGGATCACGTCCAGATACTCAAGCGCGACGACGGCTCGACGAAGAACATCGCGCTGATCGACAAGACGAACATCCACAACAACCGCCTGCAGGTCATCAACCAATACGAGATCGGCAAGGACCAGGGCGGCGCGAAGTATGCGAACCGCTATGACGTCACCGTGCTCGTGAACGGCCTGCCGATGGTCCACATCGAGCTCAAGCGCCGCGGCGTGGATCTGCGGGAGGCGTTCAACCAGATCGACCGCTACCAGCGCGACAGCTTCTGGGCAGGATCCGGCCTCTTCGAGTACGTGCAGTTGTTCGTGATCAGCAACGGCACGCTCACGAAGTATTACTCGAACACCACGCGCAGCCGCCACCTCGATCCAGGCAAGAAGGCCGGTCGCGGGAAGAAGAGCAGCAACTCGTTCGAGTTCACTTCATGGTGGGCCGACGCGCAGAACATGCCCATCCGGGAGCTGACGGCCTTCGTGAAGACCTTCTTCGCGAAACACGCACTGCTGAACATCCTGACCCGCTACTGCGTCCTGACTGAGGACAAGAGCCTGCTCGTCATGCGCCCGTACCAGATCGTGGCGACCGAGCGGATCCTGCAGCGCATCGAGACCGCGACCAACTACAAGCGACTGGGCACCGTCGCCGCGGGTGGATATGTCTGGCACACGACCGGTTCGGGCAAGACGTTGACCTCGTTCAAGGCGGCGCAGCTCGCCTCGAAGCTGCCGAGCGTCGACAAGGTGCTGTTCGTCGTCGACCGCAAAGACCTCGACTATCAGACGATGCGCGAGTACGACCGGTTCGAGAAGGGCGCCGCGAACTCGAATGCGTCCACAGCGGTGCTGAAGAAGCAGCTCGAGGACCCGGGCGCGCGGATCATCATCACGACGATCCAGAAACTGTCGAACTTCATCCGAGCGAACAAAGGCCACGAGATCTACGCGGGGCACGTCGTGCTCATCTTCGACGAGTGCCACCGGTCGCAGTTCGGTGACATGCATTCCGACATCACACGCGCTTTCAAGCGCTATAACCTTTTCGGCTTCACAGGCACGCCGATCTTCTCAGCCAACGCCGGATCCGGTGGAAACCCGCTGCTGAAGACGACGGAGCAGGCGTTCGGCGACAAGCTGCACACCTACACGATCGTCGACGCCATCACGGACAAGAACGTCCTGCCGTTCCGCATCGATTACATCAACACGGTGAAGGTCGGCGCCGTCGTCGACAAGGACGTGGTAGGCATCGAGGGCGAGAAGGCACTCCTCGACTGGGATCGCATCGGCAAGATCGTGGCCTACACGCTCGAGCACTTCGATCAGAAGACCAAGCGGTCGTCGAGCTACGAGCACGCCGTCGTCGCGAACGTTGCGGAAGCAGTGCGCGGGCGTAGGAAGGAAGAGGCGCTCATCGCGCGGAGGCGCGTGCGCGGCTTCAACGCGATCTTCGCGACGGCGTCGATCGATGCGGCACGTCGGTACTACACCCAGTTCCAGCTCCAGCAGGAAGATCTGGCCGAGGGGCGCCGGCTCAAAATCGGTCTCATCTATTCGTACGGCGCAAATGATGCAGCCGACGAGAGCATCCTCGATGACGAAGCCTTCGACACCGACGCATTGGCCGCGGACGCTCGCGAGTTCCTGGAAGACGCGATCCAGGACTACAACGACATCTTCAAGACCAGTTACGACACGAGCGCAGACCAGTTTCAGAGCTACTACAAGGACCTGTCGCAGCGAATGAAGAACCGCGAGATCGATCTGGTCATCGTGGTCAACATGTTCCTCACCGGCTTCGACGCGACGACGCTGAACACGCTGTTCGTCGACAAGAATCTGCGATCACACGGTCTGATCCAGGCGTTCTCGCGAACGAACCGGATCCTGAACTTGGTGAAGACGTACGGCAACATCGTCTCGTTCCGGAACCTCGAAGATGCGACGAACCAGGCCCTGGAGCTCTTCGGGAACAAAGAAGCCCGGGGCGTGGTGCTGCTGAAGCCGTATGAGGAGTATTACGGCGCATACACCGAAAAGGTCTTCACGCTGCTGCAGCAGTTCCCGCTCGGACAGCCCATCGTCGGAGAATCAGCGCAGAAGGAGTTCATCGAGCTGTTCGGGGCGATCCTCCGGCTGCAGAACATCCTCACCTCCTTCGACGACTTCATCGGACAGGATCCGCTCACCGAGCGCAACGCGCAGGACTACCGCAGCATCTACCTCGACCTCTACGCCGAGCTCCGCAGGGATCGCGACACGGAGAAGGAATCGATCAACGACGACGTCGTGTTCGAGATCGAGCTGATCAAGCAGGTCGAGATCAACGTCGACTACATCCTCATGCTCGTCGAGAAATACCGGGCAAGCTTCGGTGACGGCGAGGACAAGGAGATTCGCGCGCAGATCTCGCGCGCCGTCGACTCGAGTCCGACGTTGCGCAGCAAGCGCGATCTGGTCGAGGACTTCGTCGACTCCGTCTCGATTGACGGAGCGGTGGACGAGCAGTGGCAGCAGTTCGTCGCCGCGAAGCGCGAAGCCGAACTCGAGGCGCTGATCGCCGAGCAGAACCTGCGGCCGGAACAGACTCATGACTTCATCGCGGCAGCGTTCCGCGATGGTCGTTTGAACACCGCTGGCACAGCGATCATGGCGATCCTGCCTCCCGGGTCGCGCTTCGCGCCGGACGGCGGCCATGGCGAGAAGAAGAAGCGCGCGGTGGACGGGCTCACGCGGTTCTTCGAGCGGTTCTTCGGGCTGGGAGCAGGGGGCGAAGTGGAACGCGGATGAATGTCGTCCTGCTCCACTCCGCGCGAACAAAGCCTTACGGCAAGCTGGAGCCCGTTGGGGTCTGGGAGGTCACTGACGAAGGTCACCGCTGCTTCTACCCAGCAGAGAATGAAAAGTACGAGGCGCGAGGCCGGAGGGCTCTCCTCTACCAACCGGACGTGCCTCCGGTCGAATGGGCGCACTACCGCGCTGACACGTCGCCGAATTGGCGGCTCCTTCCGCCGCCGGATTCGCTGCTCGACGAGGATGTGCCCGCCAACCTGCCAGCACTCCTCGCTGAGGCGAAGGAGAGGTTCCTGGGTGCAGTCGCCGCTTCGAGCGCGCCACTGCGGGCTCAAGGCAAGCCTCTGCTCGCCGCCCCGCCGGAATCGAAGTCCGTCTCCGCCGCGCGCATCATCGCGAACTCCTGGTGGCTCGCCGGGGAACTGGTGCGCCGTCACCCGGAGCTCGTTGCGTATGAGATGCATCATGGAGGCGGCATGTACGACGTGCTGACAGTCGCGCATCCGCGGGAGGTCACTCCCGGGATACCCAACGACGGACCGCAGATCATGATGAACCGAGTTGGGTCGGTGCATTTGAGTGGGCTGTCCGGCTCCGGGAAGCCCATCAATTGGGGGGACGTGGACGAGCATCGCTTCAGCGTGCTGCAGATGGTTGAAAAGGCGTTGGGCCTCGCGCCGTCGACTCCGGCATCCGCAACCGGGCGCAGCCTGGCGTACCGCTTCTTTGCGAGCGCTCTCGACCTGTTCGTGACGGACAAGCAATGGTGGGACGTGCGCTGCGAGTTTCTCGACACGGCAGACACCTACGACAACGACGATCTGGGACACATTCGTGGCTTCGCATCCGCAATGGAAGACCGGGGATCAATCAAGCCGCTCGGGATCTACGGGGAGCCGCTGAGTCATTTCTTCACCCTGCTGCGGGATGACGAGCCTGTCCTGGTGGTGTCAATCGAGGGTCGC
>Ga0308158_10002549_pt1 | contig 17033 bp, 10 predicted proteins | sample PhyBR2_FD_201038 | JGI IMG/M metagenome (GOLD analysis project Ga0308158, IMG submission 201038) | Phyllosphere microbial communities from UC Gill Tract Community Farm, Albany, California, United States - DLSLB.R2 | ecosystem: Host-associated > Plants > Phyllosphere > Unclassified | place: USA... | reverse complement strand
CGTGCTCACCGGCATCCAGGCCCTTCCAGGCGACCGTCGTCTGCTCGCCGCTCACGACGTCCTGCACGCAGTCGATCTCGTTCGTGGTCAGGATGTCGACACGGAACGAGTCGGTCGACAGCACCTTGGTCACCGGGGCGATGCCGCCTGCGGCGTAGGGGATCTCGAACTGCTGCATGCCGGCCGGGCTGTTCAGTGACGCGTCGTCGGAGTCGAAGTCGTCGAGCGACGGCGAGTACGTGCGCACGATGATCCGGCCCTGCTCGTTGTCGAAGTGCAGCAGACGCAGATAGCCCTGCCCGCCTTCCGGCAGACCCTGGTAGTCGAACAGCATCGAGTAGACCGTTCGGTCGGCGACGCCGTCACCATCGTCGTCGAACTCATCCAGACGCGTGTACGCGTCGTGATAGTGCCCCGAGCCGACCGAGACGACGTTCGCATTCGGCGCCACGACCTCGTCGTAGATCCGCTGCGGGAAGGGCCCGAGACCGCCTGTGGTGAGCATGTACTCATGCAGGTTGATCATGACCTTGCGCTCGGGATACTGCCGGATGATCGAGTTCATCCAGGCGATGTCCTCGCTGTTCGACGCCTCGTCGTTGGGGTCGGGCCAGCCCATGTACATCATGAGCATGTCGATGCCGCCTGCGGTGACCAGGTCGTAGTGACCCCGGTTGTCCTTGTACGAGCCGCCGTACCAGGGGTTCCCTGCGAAGCGGGCCTCGCCGAAGTTCCTGCTGTACTCGGTGTAGTCGCCGTCCCAGTGGCCGACATCGTGGTTGCCGGCGAGCACCCCGTACGGGATGCCTGCGTCGTCGAGCAGGCGGTACGCCGCATCCGCGTTCGTCCACTGATGCGGCTGGTCGTAGTTGTCGACGATGTCGCCGGTGTGCGTGACGTACTGCAGGTTCAGCGCGTCGCGCTGCGCGACCAGGAACCGGTTCATGTTCTGCTGGTGCTGGTACCAGACGTCCGAACCGCCGTCGCCGGCGAGGTCGCCTTCGTTGCGGTTGTAGTACTGGGTGTCAGACAGCCAGCCGAGCGTGAAGTCGTACTGGTCTCGGGGCGTGGCACCGGCGTTGAACGACGTCACCTGCGAGTCGCGCGTGCTGGTGTCGGTGCCCGCCCAGCCCTCGGAGTGCTGCACGAGCAGGGTCAGCTCGCCGTCCTTCGCGTGCCCGTCGACCGCGACCTCGGCCTCCAGGGCGAAGCTGGTCGGCGCACCGCCTGTGGTGACGTGCCGGTCGACCTCATGCCACGAGCCGTCGGTCTTCTGCACGTAGAGCAGCACCTTGGCATCCGCGTTGGCAGAGCCCTCCCACGCGACGCGCACCTGGGCGTCGGAACCTGCACGCTCGGGCACCTGCACCGTGAACAGCTGGTACGGCATGGCGGTGTCGGAGCTCGCGGCGACCTCGATGCCGTTCAGACGCGCGATGCGCGCCAGCTCGTCCTCGGTCAGCGCCTTGGCGTCGCCGCGGTCGGTCGAGCGCGAGCTCGAGGTGGTGCCGGCGGCGACGCGCACCTCGTCATCCATCGACGTGTACGTGTACCCCTCGGCGAAGCAGAGCTCGAGACGGTCGTCGACCTGCGATCCGGGCCGGGCGACCAGATCGACCTGGTCGCCGGTCAGCTCGGCGCCGTCATCGGGGCTGATCAGCTGCGTGTACGGCTTCTCGTCGGCGGTCGAGAAGGCGATGGTCGTCGTCGAGACGTTGCCGACGGCGTCCTTCGCGGTGATGACCGCGGTGTGGTCACCAGGCTTCAGCGACAGTGACGAGGTCGCGAGCGGCAGCGTGATCTCCTTCTCGTCGAGGGTCGCCGTGACCGACTCGAAGCCGGAACCGGCGTCGGTGATGGTCGCGTCGATCGTGAAGGCGCCGCGGTACTGGCGGCCGTCGACGATCGTGCTCTCGATCTCGGGAGCGGTGTTGTCGACGATCACGGTGCGGGTCGCCGACATCGCGTCGGCTGCCCGGGCGGCGGACTCGGCCTCGGCCTCCGGCGATGCGGATGCCGTGACCACGTGCTCGCCGTCTGCGACGGCGCTGGTGTCCCACACGGTCGAGACCGAGTCGAAGGCGTCGTCGGGGATGGTGAACGTCGCGAGGAAGTAGACCAGGTTGGCGTCGCTGAAGTTGATCCGCTCGGTCGACGTGGCGGGGCAGGCGCGCTCGGTCGGCTCCTGACCTTCGCCCGCGCCCGCGCACGAGGTCGGTCGCAGCACCCGGCCGTCGGGCAGCACGAGGCGGGGGTTCATGGCCGTGTAGTCGTCGTTGTTCTCGTTGGGGTCCGGCTGGGGCCAGGCCTTCGTTCCGGCGTAGACGCCGAGCGTCAGCTGCTCACCGCGCACGACCTCCTGCACCGGAACCTCGGCATCCACCGTCACGATGCGGTCGTAGTAGCCCTCGTCGAAGATCGTCAGCACGGTGTCGCCGAGCTTGAGCCCGTTGCGGAAGAACGCGTCGGTGCTGGTCGCCTCGATCGCGAATCGCGGCGCGCGCTCGAGCGACGGCGTCGTCTCACCGGCCTTCTCGCCGTCGATCTCGAGCGAGAGCGACGCCGGATCGCCGTCGGTGGTGGCGACCACCGGCGTCTGCCCGCCGACGAACTGCCCCTCGGCGACGTTGAGTCGAACGGGGTCGTCAGGGGTGCTGTCGAGCGTGAGGCGCACCGGTCCGAGCGTCGTGGTCTGGCTGCCGTCGCCTGCGGTGACCGAGTACTCGAGCCAGCGCTTTCCGTAGACGTCGACCGAGGGGATGCTGTAGCCGTAGCGACCCGCCGTGGTGAACGTCAGGTCGCGGGTCTCGGATGCGCCGAGGTCGTCGGTGAGTGTGAGGGTGACGCGGCGCACGAGCACGTCGTCGGCGATGTCGAAGCCGAGCTCGATGCCCTCGCCGCTCGGAAGTTCGCTGCCTCCGGTGAGGTCGACGATCGTGGGGGCCGAGCCGGCCTCGGGATGCGGAACGTACGATGCCGCGACCTGGCTGTCGCTCACCGCCCCTGGTGTCGGTGCGGCCAGACCCTGCATGGTCTGGATGCTGCCTGCGGGGTCGGCGGGCACCCACAGGGCGCCGCTGACGTCGGCCGGGTTCCAGCCGTACTGGATGGCGGTCGACGCCGTGGTCTGCGCATCGTCGAAGTAGTAGGCGCGCGAGATGTCGTGGCCGCTCTTCGTGCTCAGCTGCAGGCCACGGGACCCGCCGTTCGCCATGCCGCCCGACTGGATGGTCAGGATGCTCTCGCCGAGCACCAGATCGGTGCCGAACGCGGCGTTGAAGTCGGCGACCGTGTACCCGGCGCTGAGCACGGCCGGGTTCTGGATCCACAGCACGAGCGTCTCGCCCGCGCCGATGGTCGGCTCGCCTGGTCCGGCCGGCCACAGCGTCGAGGCGTTCGTGGTCGGACCGGTGAGGGCGTTGTCGGTCGTGAGGTAGTTGAGCGCGTAGTCGCCGAAGCCGACGGGTGCATCGGAGGCGTTGTAGACCTCGATGAACTCGAACGCGTCGGAGCCCGAGACGTTCGCCGTGTCCGGCGCGACTTCGGTGATCTGCAGTATCGGGCCCTTGGCGTCGGGGTCGGTGGGCTTGGGCGCGGGGATCAGCTCGCTCGTGACCTGGTCGACCGTGATCGTCCCGGGAGTGGGCGCCGCGGTCGCTCCTGTCGGGTCGAAGTCGAGCAGACGGGCGTCTGCCGAGCCGATCTGGTTCGGCACCGCGAACTGGGCGTTCCACGGGGTCGAGCTGACGCCGTCGTCAGACGGCACCCAGGCGCGCGCGAGGGTCGCGCCCTGGGCATCCGTCAGGCTGAAGCCGCGCGAGCCGCTGTTCGCGAAACCGCCCTGGGGTCCGAAGCGCAGCACCTGCACGGTTTCGGGAACGTCGTAGAACGCGCGGAACTGCTCTTTCGTGAGGCTGCGGCGGGCGTCGCCGTCGGCGTAGTTCATCCAGAGCACGGCGGTGCCGCCGGCGGGGATGACCGCCGGGCTGTCGCCCTCGCCGTCGAGGTGGATCAGCGGCTGCACGGTGCCGGTGTTCCACTGGCTCGTGTGGTACCTGATCTGCAGGCCCTCTGCGGTGAGATCGATCGGCTCGGCCGTGGTGTTCGCGACCTCGACGAATTCGTAGGTGTCGGCTCCGGCGTTGTCGCCGTTGATCTCGGTGATCACGAGCGGCCAGTGCTCTGCGGCGTTGCCGCTCTCGCCGGTGACCGGCGCGACGTCGGATGCCTCAGGCGCGACCTCATCGGAAGCCGGGACCGGCTCGGTCGGCGCCGGCTCCGTCGGGCCCGGCTCTGCGGGCTGCTCCGACGGCGACGGCTCGGTCGGCGCCGGCTCTGTCGGCGTCGGCTCAGCGGTGGGTGCGGGCTCTGAGGCATCCGGAGTCGGCTCGGCCGTCTCGTCGGTGGCGGGAGGGGTGGGCGCGGGCTCCGGAGTCGCGGCCTGCTCAGGGGCAGGGGTCGCCGTGGGCGCGGGTGTCGTCTCGTCCGCGAAGGCGGCAGGCGCGGCACCGGAGACCAGCGCGGTGGCGACGACCACGGCGGCGAGCGCTCCGGCTCCGGCACGGCGGAGGGATGGATGGGGCATGGAAAGAGGACCTCTTCACGAAGGGGGAGTCGGCGAATGCCGCTCCTCTTCGTAGTCCCCTCGGATGACCGCTCGGTAACCGTCTTCCGTCTTCTTCGACCGTCTCGTGAACCCTCGGTGAACCCCGGCGCGCCTCTTGCGCGCCGGGGTGGAGGCGAGTCAGGCGACCGGGTCGCCCTGCACGGGCCCCTCGGTGTTGGGCTTCCAGCCCAGGGCGGGGGCGACGTGCTCGGCGAAGGCCTGCAGCACGTGCAGGTTGTACTCCGGACCCAGCTGGTTCGGGATGGTCAGCATGAGCGTGTCGGCGGCCATGACGGCCTCGTCGGCACGGAGCTGCTCGATCAGCTCGTCTGGTTCGGCGGCGTACGTCTTGCCGAACGTCGAGCGGTAGCCGTCGATGATGCCCACCTGGTCGCTGTTCTCGCGCGAGCGCATGCCGAAGTACGCGCGGTCACGATCGCTGACCAGCGGGAACACGCTGCGACTCACCGACACCCGGGGCGCTCCCGTGTGGCCGGCCTGCGTGTATGCGGCGCGGAACAGGTCGATCTGCTCGCGCTGCAGCTCGTGGAACGGCTGGCCCGTGGCCTCGGTGAGCAGCGTCGAGCTCATCATGTTCAGGCCCATGCGGCCTGTGGACTCGGCGGTCGCGCGCGAACCCGCTCCCCACCAGATGTGGTCGCGGAGAGTGGGCGACTGGGGCTCGATCGCCAGGTACTGACCGGGGCCGACCATGCGCGGGTCGCCGGGCGCGATGCGCTCACCGTCGATCACCTTGAGGAACAGGTCGAACTTCTCCCGAGCCAGCACGCTGCCGCGCTCGGTGTCCTCCTCGTCGCGGAAGCCGAAGGTCTCGTACCCTCGCAGCGCCGTCTCGGGTGATCCGCGGCTCACACCGAGGGCGATGCGGCCGTCGGCGATGAGGTCGAGCGCCGCGGCCTCTTCGGCGAACTGGAAGGGGTTCTCGTACCGCATGTCGATCACGCCTGTGCCGACCTCGATGCGCTTCGTGCGAGCAGCCATGGCCGACAGCAGCGGCATGGGCGACGCGGCCTGGCGGGCCCAGTGGTGCACGCGCACGTATGCGCCGTTCACGCCGATCTCGTCGGCGCCCTCGGCGAGCTCGATGGTCTGGCGCAGCATGTCGCCGGCCGTGCGGGTGACAGAGCCGGGCACGTCCTGATAGTGCCCGAAGGAGAGGAAGCCGAATGCCTTCATGTCATATGCAAACGCATGTAAGTCGGATGCTATTCCGCGGCGGGCAGCAGAACGCCGTCGAGCACCAGCTGACGGATGCGCGGCTCGAGATCGGCCCACAGGTCGGCGAACGGCACATCGAAGAGGTCGGCGAGCGCGGCGGCGATCTGTGCGACGGTCAGCTCGCCGTCGCACGCGCCGACGAACCCGGCGAGCGCGCTGTCGACGCCGATCGTGCGGCCGAAGCCCCCGCCCTGGCGCAGCTCGATCACGCTCGGGTCGTCCTCTCCTGGCATGAGATGGCGGGCCTCGGTCACGTCTGGCGCGACCGTGAGCCTGTCCGGGATGCCCTCGGCGAGCACGTCATGGGCGGCGAGACCGGCACCGAGGGCCCGGCCGAGGTTCGACACCGGCTGTGAGACCGTCTCGAAGCGACGCAGCACAGGGCGATTCGCCGGCGGGCGGCGCAACAGGATGTACCCGAATCCGACAGCGGTCACGCCGCGCTCGGCGAAGTCGTCGAGCCAGGCCGTGAGCAGTCGGGCGAACTCGGCATCACGCGGCAGCGTGCCGCCGTCGCGGATCCACAGCTCGGCGTACCCGAGCGGGGTGAGCTCTTCGCGCTGGATCACCCAGGCGTCGAGGTCGTCGCCGATCCACGAGCGCACCCGGTCGAGACCGCGAGCGCCGCCGCGCGACTCCCAGTTGCCGAGCAGCTGCGCGACGCCGCCGGGGGCGAGGTGTGCAGGCGCGCGGTGCAGGAACTGCTCGACCAGCGCATCGCCGACGAGCCCGCCGTCGCGGTACTCGTACTCGGGCACACCGGAAGCGCGCGGGGTGATGACGAAGGGAGGGTTCGAGACGATGAGGTCGAACGACTCGCCCGCCACGGGTTCGAAGAGGCTGCCCAGCCGGAACTCGATGTTGTGCACGCCGTTCAGCAGCGCGTTCAGCTCGGCGTACGCGAGCGCTCGAGCGGAGATGTCGGTCGCGACGACCCGGCCGGCATGCCGCGAGACCAGCAGCGCCTGGATCCCGCATCCGGTGCCGAGGTCGAGCGCCCGCCCGATCGGCATCGGGATGACCAGTTCGGCGAGGGTGCGCGACGCTCCGCCGACGCCCAGCACGTGATCAGCGGGCAGCGAGGTGCCGAGGGCGATCTCGTCGAGGTCGCTCGCGATCCACCATTCGCCGACGCCGTCGGCATCCACGAACGACTGCGGCCGGATCAGCGCCTCCGGATGCACGGCGTCGCCATCGACCCGAGCAAGGCCCAGCGACACGGCTCCGGCGACGCCCAGCCGCGGCAGCGCCCGTTCGACGGCGGCGCGCGGCTGCGGCATCCCGAGCACCCACAGGCGGCCCAGCGTCGGCAGCACGTCGTCTCGCGCGCCCAGCGCGCGCAGGATCGGCTCGCGCAGGCCGCGGCCGACGGCGTCGTCCGCCTCTTCGCCCCAGAGTCGCCGCAGCGGCTGCGAACGGAAGTCGGCGGCGTCGAGATCGGCGGCGAGCGCCTGCGCGAGAGGGGCGTCTGGGAGGGGCTGAGCGCGGTGCGGCACGGCCGTCACTCTACGCGCCTTCAGGGTTCGCGAGGCGTCGCCGCCTAGAATCGGGGGCGTCGCCGGTGCCGGATTCCCGAAGCCGCCGACCCGCACACATGAACTCGACGATCCCTCGCGAAGGCCCCCGCCCGCGCGCGCGACGGCTGCTGGGCCGCCTCGCCGCGGTGGTCGTCGTCGGCTCGCTCGGCTTCGGCCTGACGCCCGCCGCTCTCGCAGACGACGCGGATGCCGAGCAGCCGGCCGACCCGGCCGTCGAACTGTTCGTCTCGGTCGGAGCGGGTGGCGAGATCGCACCGGGTACGCCGATGCTCGGAACCGTCACGATCGACAACCCCACCGACAGCGACCTCACCGCGGGCAGTGTCAGCGTCGAGCTGAACACCACTCCCCTGGCCGACGGCGCCGCCCTCGACGCGTGGCTCGACGGCGGCACGGCGGGCGGCGGGTTCCGCACCGTCGCCACCGAGAGCAGCCCGGTCGTGGCCGACGGTGCAGACGACTCGGTGAGCGTGAGCGTCGACGCCGCCGACCTCGGCACCCTCGCACCAGGGGTGTACCCGCTCAAGGCGCGCCTCACCGGCGCCACCACCACCGATGCCGACGGCGAGACCGTGCCGTGGAACGTCACCGCCGAGTCGGTCGTCGTCGTCACGGCGCCGACCGACAGCCGCACCGCGGTGATCGTGCCCGTCACGGCCACGCCCGAGAACGGCGGCCTGCTCACCGCCGACGAGCTGAGCGCGCTCACCGCCGACGACGGGGCCCTCACTCAGCTGGTCGAGGCGGTCTCGGGAACCAGCGCCATCCTCGCCATCGACCCCGCGGTCCCTGCCGCCATCCGCCTTCTCGGCGAGTCGGCCCCGGTGAGCGCGACGCAGTGGCTCGAGAGCTTCGAAGCCCTGCCGAACGACATGTTCACCCTGCAGTTCGGCGATGCCGATGCCACGGTGCAGGCGCAGTCGGGTCGGGCGCAGCTGCTCGCCGAGCCCGACCTCGCCCCTCTTCTCGATCCCGCACACTTCCCCGCCGTCGAGCCCGAGCCCGAGGCGACCTCGGATCCGACCCCCACGCCGCTTCCGAGCGCCGAGCCCGAGCTGCCCGACAACAGCCAGCTCACCGCCGTGCGCGGCTCGCAGGCAGGCATCCTCTGGCCGCGGCCCGGCATCACCGAGAAGGACCTCGCGGCGTTCGGCGGATACCTCGACGACCGGGTGACGACGATCCTGCCCTCCACGGCGGTACAGGGCGCATCGGCCGTGCACAGCGCGGTCGGCGCCCGCGATCTGCTGATCACCGACGCCTCAGCATCCGCGCGTCTGTCGGCGGCCGTCGAGCGCTCCGATCCCGCAGCGGCCGAAGCCCAGCTGGCGGGCGCCGCCGGCCACCTCTTCTTCGCCGCCCGCAGCAGCGAGCTGACCGCCGTCGCACTCGACCGCTCCGAGACACGCTCCCCCAAGGCGCTGCGCGAGGCGCTGGTGGCCTTCGCCTCCCCCGGTGCGACGCTGAGCGCGCTGCGCGCCGGCCCACCGGCATCCGTCACCCTCACCGAGACGACTCCGGGTGCTCGCGTCGCCGAGCTCAACAGCATGCTCGCGGGTGAAGACCGGCTCGCCGCCTTCGCGACGATCCTCGACGAACCTGCCGTTCTGCTGGCGCCCGCGCGCATCCGCCTTCTGCGCACGATCGGTGTCGGCCTCGACGACGAGCAGTTCGCCGAGCGCACGGCGATCCACGCCGACCGCGTCAACACCACGCTCACGTCGGTGACCGTGCAGAAGCCCAAGCCGGTGCAGCTGTTCACCTCGGCTGCACCGCTGCCGGTGTGGGTGAGGAACGATCTGCCGTGGCCGGTCACCGTCAACCTGTTCAGCACCCCCTCCGACAATCGGCTCGACATCCAGCCCGTCACGCCGGTGACGGCGCTCGCGTCGAGCGCCACCCGCGTCGACGTGCCCATCGAGGCGCGCGTCGCGAGCGGTGAGGTCGACGTGCGGTTCCGCCTCGAGAGCGACGCGGGCGTGCCCATCGGCCAGCCCGAGGTCGCCGACGTCACGCTGCGCGCCGACTGGGAGGGCATCGGCCTCGGCATCCTCGGTGGGGTGATCGGGCTGCTGCTCGTCCTCGGCATCGTTCGGATGGTGCGGCGACGCAGGGCGGATGCCGCAGATGACACCCCTGAGGAGAGCAAGTGACGAGTCTCGGCCGCGCCAGTGCACTGATCGGCGCGGGCACGATGATCTCGCGCGTCACCGGACTGCTGCGCACGATCGTGCTCGTGCTCGTCCTGGGCGCTGTCGGATCGCAGGCAGCCGATGCGTTCGACGTCGCCAACAAGCTGCCGAACAGCATCTTCAACCTCATCTCGGTGGGTCTGCTCACCGCGGTCATCGTGCCGCAGATCGTCGCCGCGGCCCGACACGACGACAAGGGCAGCGCGTTCATCTCGAAGCTGTTCACGCTCGGCACCGTCGTGCTCATCGTCGCGACCGGCATCGCGGCGATCCTCACCCCGTGGCTCGTCTCGGTGCAGCTGCCGAAGGGCGGGGAGCAGGCGGCCCTCGCCATCGCGTTCGCCTACTGGTGCCTGCCGCAGATCGTGTTCTACGGCCTGTACGCCATCGTCGGCGAGACGTTGAACGCCCGCAACATCTTCGGGCCGTTCACCTGGGCGCCCGTCGTCAACAACATCCTGTCGATCATCGGCTTCCTCGTGATCGGCGCCGTCTTCGGCACCGACCTGGGCGAGGTCGATCAGTGGACACCGGCGATGATCGCCGCGCTCGGAGGCACGGCCACCCTCGGCATCCTCGTGCAGGCGGCGGTGCTGCTGCTGTTCTGGCGGCGCACCGGCATCCACATCCGCCCCGACTTCCACTGGCGCGGCGTCGGCCTCGGCGACATCGGCAAGCTCGCCAGCTGGACTCTGCTCATGGCTCTGGTGAGCCTCGCCACGGGGTTCCTGCAGACCAACGTCGCCAACCTCGCCTCCGGCACGGGTGCGGGCAGCACGGTGATGTCGAACGCCTGGCTGGTGTTCATGCTCCCGTACTCGATCATCGTGCTGTCGATCGGCACCCCGTACTTCACGCGCATCAGCGAGCACGCCGTCGCCGGACGCGACGACGAGGTGATCGCCGACATCTCCCGCGCCGTGCGCACCCTCGGCTTCTTCATCGTCGGCGCGCTGGCCGCTGTGGTCGCCGCGGCCGTCCCCGCATCCCGCGTGTTCACGAAGTCCGCCCCGCACGCCGAGGCTGCAGCCCTCGTGCTGCTCGCGTACCTCGTGAGCCTGGTGCCCCTCACCGTGATCTTCATGGTGCAGCGCGCGTTCTACGCCTACAGCGACACCAGGACGCCCCTGCTGTTCACCCTCGTGCAGTGCGTGGTGGTGGTCGCGACCGCGCTGGGCGCCCGGATGCTGGTCGATGCCGGGATGCTCGACATCACGCATCTGGCGGCCGCCGTCGCCCTCGGGCAGTCCATCGCGAGCACCGTGCAGACGCTGCTCGCGATCTGGCTGCTGCACCGACGCCTCGGCCCTCTCGGCGCCCGCCGATGGATGGGCGCACTCGGATGGTTCTCGATCGCCGCTGTGCCGGCGGGCTTCGCCGGATGGGGCCTGTACCTGCTCTGCGGTGGTGCCGACGGGTGGATGGCCCAGTCGCAGCTCCTCGGCGCCCTCGGCGCCGCGCTCGTCGGCGGGGTCGTGGTCGCCGTGTACGCCGGCCTTCTGGCCGTCATGCGCACCCCCGAGCTCGCCGTCGCAGGCACGCTGCTGCGTCGCTTCCTGCCTGGCCGCTGAGCCACCGCCCGCGAGGCGGCTCCCGGCACGGAGACGCCGTCAGTCGGGCATCCGCGACCGCCTCCCGGACCGCGGTGCCCCACAGCGCCCGGGAATGCCGCGCGGTTACCATGGGTTTACGCAGATGACGCGGATCACCCGCGCCTGCTGAACATCAGCCGCCTTAGGAGAGCACATGCGTCAGGTCATCATCATCGGCTCCGGCCCCGCCGGATTCACGGCCGCGATCTACGCGGCGCGCGCCAACCTCAAGCCGCTGCTGGTCGCCAGCACCGTCGAGGTCGGCGGCGAGCTGATGAACACGACCGATGTCGAGAACTTCCCCGGTTTCCCCGAGGGCATCCAGGGGCCCGACCTGATGGCCAAGCTGCAGGCACAGGCCGAGAAGTTCGGCACAGAGGTGCTCTACGACGACGTCACCGAGCTCGAGCTCGACGGCCCGGTCAAGAAGGTCATCCTCGGCAGCGGCGCGGTGCACGAGGCCTCCACCATCATCTACGCGACCGGATCCGCATATCGCAAGCTCGGCATCGAGGGCGAAGAGCGCCTCTCGGGCTACGGCGTCTCGTGGTGCGCGACCTGCGACGGCTTCTTCTTCCGCGAGAAGGAGATCGCGGTCGTCGGCGGCGGCGACTCGGCCATGGAAGAGGCGACCTTCCTCACCCGCTTCGCATCGAAGGTGTACGTCATCCACCGCAAGGACACGCTGCGCGCCTCGAAGATCATGCAGGAGCGCGCGTTCGCGAACGAGAAGATCGAGTTCGTGTGGAACAGCACCGTCGACGAGATCCTCGGCGGCGACTCGGTCAACGGCGTTCGCCTGCGGTCGACGGTCGACGACACGACCCGCGAGCTGGCCGTCGACGGCGTGTTCGTCGCCATCGGCAACGACCCCCGCACGCACCTCGTTCACGACAAGCTGCAGCTCACCGACGCCGGCACCATCTGGGTCGACGGGCGTTCGTCGCGCACCTCGGTTCCCGGCGTGTTCGCCGCCGGCGACGTGATCGACCCGACCTACCGCCAGGCCGCCACCGCAGCCGGGTCGGGTGTCGTCGCGGCGCTCGACGCCGAGCACTTCATCGCCGACCTCGAAGACGCCTCGGTCGAAGAGCCCGCCGCGGTCGCCGCCGAGATCATCGCGAGCTGATCGGGAACACAATCCTCCCGCCTGACGTTTGATCAGGTGGACACCGAACAAGGAGATAATCCATGACTGCCAAGGCAACCACTCAGGCAACCTGGGAGCAGGACGTTCTGCAGGCCGAAGGACCCGTGCTGGTCGACTTCTGGGCCGCGTGGTGCGGTCCGTGTCGCATGGTCGCGCCCGTTCTCGACGAGATCCAGGCCGAGAACCCCGACAAGATCACGATCCTCAAGCTCAACGTCGACGAGAACCCCGACCTGGCGATGAAGTACCAGATCACGTCGATCCCGGCGATGAAGGTGTTCCAGGGCGGTGAGGTCAAGACGACCATCATCGGCGCCAAGCCGAAGTTCGCGCTCGAGCAGGATCTCGCGCCGTTCATCGGCTGATTCCCACTCTCAGCGAAAGCGCGTCACCTCATCGAGGTGGCGCGCTTTCTGCATCCGGATGCTTGTGCGCGGTGCTCGCGGAGGCGTGGCGCCGGCGCGGGCGCTACGCGGCCAGCATCCGCCAGACCGTCGAGCTCAGCTCGGGATACTCGTGCGCGATGCTGCGCAGCACGACGTCGTTCCAGCGAGGATCCCGCGGGTTGCCGCCGCGGTCCTCGTAGACGTCGGTGCGCAGCAGCAGAACCACCAGCTCGTCGACCGACGGCAGCTCCGACATGAAGTCCCACGGATCCTCCCCGCTGCGCAGGCGCTCATGCACCAGCACCGACCGTTCGTCGCCCGCTTCGGCGCGCAGCACTTCGAGGCTGGCACGACGCGGGAACGAGGGGATCACCACACAATTCTACGAGCGCTGAACCCGTCTGCGGCGCTCGACCGTCACATCCTCGGTCATCGACTCCAGTTCCTTGCCCTTCGTCTCGGCGACCTTGAAGTAGACGAAGAAGAACGACAGCAGCGCGAAGAACGCGTAGAAGCCGTAGGCGAAGGTGAGGCCGATCTCGGCGAACGCGGGGAACGTCGTCGAGATGAAGAAGTTCGCCGCCCACTGCGCCGCAGCGGCGACCGCGAGGGCTCCGGCGCGGATGGAGTTGGGGAACATCTCCCCCAGCAGCACCCACACCAGCGGGCCCCAGGTGGCTCCGAAGAACACCACGAACGCGTTGGCGCTGATCAGCGCGATCGTCGCCCACGGGTCGGGAAGCGCGACCGCGCCCTCAGCATCCAGGGTTCCGAACGAGAACGCGACCGCCATCAGGCCCAGAGTGAGCGCCATGCCGATCGAGCCCACCATGAGCATCAGACGCCGCCCCACACGGTCGACCAGCAGGATCGCGATGATCGTGACGACGATGTTCGTCACCGAGGTGATGACGGTGATCGTCAGGGCATCCGACTCATCGAAGCCGACCGACCGCCACAGAGTCGTCGAGTAGTAGAAGATCACGTTGATGCCGACGAACTGCTGGAAGATGCTCAGCAGAATTCCGACCCAGACGATCGGCTTCAGTCCGAAGCGGTGGCCGCGAAGGTCGCTGAGCGACTCGCCGCGCTCGGTGTTGATCGTGCCCGTGATCTCCGTGATCTTCGCCTTCACGTCGATCGTTCCGGTGACCAGGGTGAGCACCTCCGCGGCCTTCTCGACATCCCCACGCGCGACGAGATACCGCGGTGACTCGGGCAGTCGCATCGCCATGATGCCGTAGACCAGGGCGGGGATCGCCTCGGCGATGAACATCCAGCGCCAGGCATCCAGACCCCAGAGGGGCTCCGCCGCTCCCCCCGCCACGTTCGCGAGCAGCGCGTCCGAGAGCAGTGCGATGAAGATGCCCGTCACGATGGCCAGCTGCTGCAGCGAACCCAGCCGGCCCCGGATGTGGGCCGGCGACACCTCGGCGATGTACGCCGGCGCGATCACCGATGCCGCACCGACGCCGAAGCCGCCGATGACGCGCCACACGATGAGATCGATCACGCCGAACGCCAGGCCCGAGCCGATCGCCGAGATGAGGAAGAGCAGGGCAGCGACGATCATCGTCGGGATGCGCCCGAAGCGGTTCGCCACAGGCCCGGCGAACCAGGCGCCGATCGCGCAGCCGATGAGCGCTGACGAGACCGCGAAGCCCTTGAGGCCGACGCCGAGGTCGAAGGCACCCGCCAGGGCATCCACCGCACCGTTGATCACCGCGGTGTCGAACCCGAAGAGGAACCCTCCCAGCGCGGCCGCGATGCTCACCCCGATCACTCTTCCGCGGATCCCGCTCGCGACACTCCTGCTGGCTGAATCGGTCATGATTCCCCTCCTCCGGTCCGTGCTCCGGATGCTAGCGGAGCGCGGCTTCCGTCTGAAAGGGGTGGTGCCGAGCACACCGCGACGATACGCCGCTACAGGAAAGCAGATGAGCACCGGGGGTTCCGGTGCTCATCTGCTGTTCTGCGTCGGGTTGGTCAGCGCGAGCCGAACTCCTCTTCGCCGAGCTCGGCGAGGATGCGGTTGAGATCCTGAATCGACGCGAATTCGATCTTGAGCTGGCCTTTTCGTGCACCGAGCGCGATCTGCACCCGGGTGTTGAGGCGGTCTCCGAGCTTGTGCGAGACCTCGTCGAGGTAGGCACGGCGAGCACCGGCAGTGGGCTTGCTCGTGGTTCCAGGGGAGCTCGGCAGCGTCTTGGCGGCGGCCTCGGTGGCGCGCACCGAGAGGTCTTCGTTCACGACCTTGTCTGCGAGGCGCTGCATCTGCTCAGGAGTCTCGACCGACAGGATCGCGCGAGCGTGGCCGGCTGACAGCACGCCGGCCGCGACGCGCTGCTGCACGGGGACGGGCAGACGGAGCAGGCGGATCGTGTTGCTGATCTGGGGGCGCGAGCGACCGATGCGAGCGGCAAGCTCTTCCTGGGTGATCCCGAAGTCGTCGAGCAGCTGCTGGTAGGCGGATGCCTCTTCGAGGGGGTTGAGCTGCGAGCGGTGCAGGTTCTCGAGCAGTGCGTCGCGAAGAAGGTCTTCGTCGGCGGTCTCACGGACGATCGCGGGGATGGCGTCGAGGCCTGCCTCGCGCGCTGCGCGCGTGCGGCGCTCACCCATGATGAGCTCGTACTCGCCGTCGGCGTTCTCGCGGACGATGACCGGCTGAAGCACACCGAACTCACGCACGCTGTGCACGAGCTCGGCGAGGTGGTCCTCATCGAAGTGCGTGCGCGGCTGACGAGGGTTCGGGACGATGCTGTTCGGGTCGACCTGGATCAGACGCACGCCAGGGACCTGCGACAGCTCCGCCTCGTCCGTGCTCTCGGGTCCGCTCGACGTGGCGGTGCTTGTGTCGGAGGTGGAGGGAGCGGCATCCGTCTTCACCTTCGTCGCACCGGGGAAGAAGACGTCGACGGGACGCTCCGCCTGATCCGTCGTCGGAATGAGTGCGCCGATCCCCCGACCGAGTCCAGTGCGCTTGGCCATCATGCTCCCTTGTTCTGCGCGGCGGATTCCTTGCGCTGCGCGATCTCGACTGCTGCTTCCCGGTAGGCGACGGCGCCGGCCGATGTGCCGTCATACGAGATGACGGTCTGTCCGAAGCTGGGCGCCTCGGATACCCGCACAGAGCGCGGGATCACGGCGTTGAGCACCTGCTGCGGGAAATGGGTGCGCACCTCGTCGGCGACCTGCTGGGCGAGACGCGTGCGCGCGTCGTACATCGTCAGCAGGATCGTGGAGAGGTGGAGTTCAGGATTGAGGTGCTTCTGGATCATCTGGATGCTGCCGAGCAGCTGGCTCAGGCCCTCGAGCGCGTAGTACTCGCACTGAATCGGGATCAGCACCTCGGACGCCGCGGTGAAGGCGTTGATCGTGAGCAGGCCCAGCGAAGGCGGGCAATCGATGATGACGAAGTCGACGGAATTCTCGCGCAGATACTCTTCGAGCGCCCGGCGCAGGCGGAACTCGCGCGCAACCTGTGAGACGAGTTCGATCTCGGCGCCTGCGAGGTGGATGGTGCTGGGGGCGCAGCGCAGATTCTCGGACTCTGGACTGTCCTGCACGATCTCACCGAAGGGAAGGTCGTTGATCAGCACGTCGTAGATGCTCTTCGTCTCTGCGGAATGTGCGACGCCGAGGGCTGTGGAGGCGTTTCCCTGCGGATCGAGGTCGATCACGAGCACTTTCGCGCCGAGATCGGCGAGAGCGGATGCCAGATTGACGGCCGTTGTCGTCTTTCCGACGCCACCTTTCTGGTTCGAGACTGTGAAGACCCGCGTCTCACCGCTGAACTGCACCTCGACCGCTTTGAGCGCTCTGCGCCGTGACGAGAGGTCTGCGAGTTCCCGAGCGAGCGGGGTATCCATCCCGAAATCGTTGTTCGGCGATGCGTTGTCGGATGGTTTCACGTGAAACATCGACTCCTTTCGGGACCGCCTACCACTCTACGTGATCCCTCCCCCACGCCCTCGCGCCCGGAGCGCCTCCCGGTCATTGAGCGAGGGCGCCAGCCCGAGTCGAAATGCCGCCCATAGTCCGAGACTGGGAACCAACGTTTCGACTCGCTCCGCTCGCTCAACGCCCGTTCCCCTTCCCCTTCGGTCATTGAGCGAGGAGCGCAGCGACGAGTCGAAATGCCTGCCGGATCCGGCAGCTGATCCGTTTCACGTGAAACACCCGCACCTCCCCTACCTCCGGTCATTGAGCGAGGGCGCCAGCCCGAGTCGAAATGCCGCCCATAGTCCGAGATTCTGGAATCAACGTTTCGACTCGCTCCGCTCGCTCAATGCCCGGTCCCCTCCCCTTCGGTCATTGAGCGAGGAGCGCA
>Ga0308158_10002546_pt1 | contig 17045 bp, 17 predicted proteins | sample PhyBR2_FD_201038 | JGI IMG/M metagenome (GOLD analysis project Ga0308158, IMG submission 201038) | Phyllosphere microbial communities from UC Gill Tract Community Farm, Albany, California, United States - DLSLB.R2 | ecosystem: Host-associated > Plants > Phyllosphere > Unclassified | place: USA... | reverse complement strand
AACCGGGAGACCGACTCCTGGATATCGGTTGCGGTTGGGGAGCACTGCTGATCTATGCCGCACAAAATTTTGGTGTTACCGGCACGGGTGTTTCGCTGTCCGAAGCTCAGACAGCACTTGCGCGAGAGCGGATCAAAGCAGCAGGTCTTGAAGATAAAATCACAATTCACATTAAATCTTACGCTGAGCTAGACGGCCAGTTTGATAAGATATCGTCGGTGGGAATGTTCGAGCACGTCGGCATCGAAAATTACGACGGTTATTTCACTGCTGTGAACCGGCTTTTGCGTCCAGGCGGCCTTTATATGCATCACGCGATCACCCGCCGCATGAAGAAAAACAAGAAAGCCTTCAATCACAAAAGCGCCGAACATCTGGCCTTGGTCAAGTATATTTTCCCCGGCGGCGAACTGGATCATCTGGGCATGACCGTTGAAAATCTGGAGGGACACGGCTTTGAGGTCCATGACGTAGAAAACCTGCGCGAGCACTATGGACGTACATGCCGACTATGGTGTGAGCGACTGTATGCAAATTTTGACAAGGCTATCGAGGAAATTGGCTATCCAAAGGCACGCCTTTGGGTGCTTTATCTGGCAGGCTGTGCACTGGCATTTGAACGAGGGACCGTTCAGATCAACCAGACTCTGGCCTCCAAGCGGAGACGCGGCATTTCGGCGGTACCGCAAACACGCGCCGATATCTACACAGACTTCGCAAAGCACTGAAAATTAGAGCGCATTCCGAAAAGTGTGATCCGGTTTTAGGCCAAGATGTGAGTAAAAACAAAAAGATAGAGCGCCGATCCTGTTCAGCTGGATCGGCGCTTTAATTATTTTTACAAGCGCATTTTGGCCTAAAACCGGTTCACATTTTTCGGGGCACGCTTTAGTTCTGCTGCATTACATTGCGCCAGAGGTCGATACTGCCTTCGCCCGCGTGGGTGTCAATTTCGTTGAGTTCTTCCTTGCTGAAGCTCAAATTCTTGAGCGCATCAAGAGAGTCGTTAAGCTGCTCCACTGTGCGTGCGCCGATAAGAGCGGAAGTCACGCGAGTATCACACAACACCCACGCAATCGCCATCTGAGCCAATGATTGACCGCGCTTCTTTGCAATCGCATCAAGCGCGCGGACACGAGCAAGGTTATCTTCGCTAAGCAAGCGTTCATTGAATGAACCGCCTTTGGCGACACGTGCATCCTTTGGTACGCCACCGAGATATTTCGAGGTCAGAAGCCCCTGCGCCAACGGTGAGAAAGCAATACAACCCGTGCCGAGTTCATCCAGCGTTTCAAGAAGTTCCTCTTCAATCCAGCGGTTGAGCATCGAATAGGATGGCTGATGGATCAGCAGCGGAATCCCCTCGGCACGCAAGAGAGCTTCAGTCTCACGCGTGCGTTCCGGATTATAAGAAGAAACACCGATGTAAAGCGCTTTGCCCTGACGAACCATCTGGACAAGGGCGCTAACGGTTTCTTCTAGTGGCACATCGTTGGTCGGTCGATGTGAATAGAAAATATCAACGTAATCCAATCCCATGCGCTGAAGGCTCTGATCGAGAGAAGCCAGCACGTGTTTGCGCGAACCACCTCGACCATAAGGTCCAGACCACATGTCCCAACCAGCTTTCGTCGAAATAACCAGTTCGTCGCGGTAATCGCGGAAATCTTTCTTCAGAACGTTGCCGAAGTTCTCTTCTGCCGACCCATATGGAGGGCCATAATTGTTGGCGAGGTCGAAATGCGTAACCCCGCGATCAAAAGCCTGGCGAATGATGGCCCGCCCGGTTTCAAATACATCGGCGCCTCCGAAATTCTGCCACAGACCAAGCGAGATCGGGGGCAGCTTCAGGCCCGAACGACCTGTGCGGCGGTAGTCTACACCTTCATATCGGTCTGCATTGGGAATATACATGTCATCTCCATACGTATTCATACCGGCTTATTTGCCCGTCTTCCATGGCCTTAAGTACGGGGTGACGATGGTTGAATCAATCATCATCCATTCAATGGATCATTGAGCTGCTCTCAACGATCAATCGGACGCAATTCGCGGATTGTCTTGATCAACATCTGAAGGCCATAGGGCAACTGGCGGCGGCTCGAGTAGTAGAAAGCCAAAGGAGGTCCGAGAGAGGCCCATTCCGGTAGAAGGATTTGGAGCTGCCCGGCTCTCACATAATGTTCAGCAAGTTTCTCCAAACAATATGCAATGCCAGTACCGGACACAGCAGCAGCCATAGCGACATCTGTTGAGCCCGAAATGAGCGAGCCAGGCACATCAATCTGTAAACTCTCATCCCCACGATCAAATTCCCAATGAAAAATCTGACCACGCCCTGTCCTTATCCTGATGCAATTGTGGTTCATCAAGTCGGTCGGATGTTTGGGATGACCGGCACGCATCAAGTATGCGGAGGATGCTACCGCCACCCAATTCAATGGTTCACTGATCGCCACCGCGATCATGTCCTCAGGGATTGAGCCTGCATATCTGAGCCCGGCATCAAAACCCTCTGCAGTGACATCAAGAAAGTTGTCATCCGCAGCAATTTCCAGCTCAATATTTGGATAACGCTCGTGGAAAACCGGCAAGACGGACTGAAGCAACAATGGTACGGCGTCCTTGAGCACGTTAATGCGCACGCTTCCCGCAATGCCGCTGAATTGTCCCTGTAGTTCCTCGATACCACCGTTGATAATTTCAAGACCTGCAGCGACTTTATCGGCCAGTACCGCGCCTGCTGCAGTCGGAGCCACACTCCGGCTGGTTCGATTAAGCAACCGCACTCCAAGACGACCTTCGAGCGCCTTCATTCTATGGCTTAGTGCAGACACCGACAAATCCAGTTGATCAGCAGCTTTTCGGAAACTCCGATATCTGACAATCAGTAAAAACACGGAGAGATCGGAAAGATCGTTCCTATTCGTGACCATCTGGAACACTTACCTTTCACTCTCCGGCCGATGGGTTGGACTGGTTTTCTAGAAGATCCGCATGATAGGTCCAAAACTCTTCGATGTAGCGTTGCGCAAGCGCGTTAGGCGTTCCACTGCCACGTTGTATCGCAAGAAAACCCGCATCCAAAAAGACGCTAAACGGTTTGATTATCACACCTCTTCCGCGAAACTCGGTCGCGGATGATGGATCAATAATCGCTATACCAACACCTTCAGAAACCAGTGTCAAAGCTGTGTGGGAAAGGCGCGTTTCTATTGTTGATGAGCGAGCGATCTCCGCCAAAGCCACTTCAACGCGCATGGCGAAAAGCGTGCCAGGCTCCAGAGTAATCATCCGTTCATTGACGAGATCTGATGGCGTGACGCGATCAACATTTGTCAGTCTGTGCCCTTCAGGAATGGCGACGACGGCAGCAACCGGTCTGGTTTCTATTATGAAACCCGGCCTATCAAGCGGACCGTCTGCAAAACCTATATCGACACTGCCCGAGGCCACAGCCTCAATGACCTGCGAGGATGAGATGCCGTTCAGAGAGGCGTGGATATTTGGATGATCTCGCAGAAAATGTGCCAGGAAGCGGGGCATAATCCCATTTGCAAGCGCCGGCATCGCCGCGATGCGCAACATACCAGCATTTTGACGACGTACTTCTTCCGCAAATGCTTTGATGCGCGAGAGGCCAATGAAGGCACGCTCGACCTCTTGCATTAAGGTAAGGGCTTCCTGGGTCGGTGTGAGTTGGTTACCTCGCCTGTCGAACAACCTGAGTTTCGTAGCAAATTCAAAATCCCGAATGAGCCGACTGACTGCTGGCTGTGTAATCGCCATGAGTTCCGCAGCAGCTGTCATCTTCCCAGTCATCATGACGGTTCGAAATGCTTCCACCTGTCGTAGGTTCATTGCCCCTCATAACATTTTGTTATTCTCGATGCTGTTTTTCGAATTTGACTGTATTGAAGCGGGCTGTCAATTCTCAAGAAAATTAAGCTGTGCGCCGAATGTTTTCAGCAAAAGCACGGAAGGGAACAGTCTGGTGAGTGCGGTCAACGCTTATCTTGATCTTATGGGATTCACAGAAGTTGGCTGGGGCAAGGACATCCTCAAAGCCACGCTTGTAACAGTTACGGTCGCGTTGTGTGGTTTTGCCATCGGTGCCGTGTTTGGCAGCATGGCTGCCGCTGCTTCTTTCTCATCTTTACGAGTCCTGCGCTGGATTTCGGATGGCTATACCACATTGCTGCGTGGCATCCCCGATCTCCTCGTCATATATCTTTTCTATTTTGGAAGCAGCGCTGTATTAAGCAAATTTGCGACTATGTTAGGAGCAACGGGCTTTGTAAGTGCGCCCGTTTTCCTGATTGGAGCGCTTGCAATCGGTGTGGTTTCGGGCGCCTATCAAGCTGAAGTTTATCGCGGGGCCGTTCTAGCTTTATCCAAAGGTGAGCTTGAGGCAGCACGGGCGTATGGCATGCCCTCGCATCTCCTGTTTTGGCGCATCATTCTCCCGCAGGCTGCCCGCTTTGCCATTCCGGGAGTCGGGAACGTCTGGCAACTCGTGCTCAAAGAATCCGCACTTATTTCGGTCGTGGGGCTGATTGAACTCATGCGTCAAGCCCAAATTGGAGCTGGTTCAACCCGCCAGCCGTTTACCTTTTTCCTGACTGCTGCTGTTTTCTATCTGCTGATCAGCTTTGTCTCAGGGAATGTTTTCCAGCTTGCTGAAAAGCGCGCAATGCGCGGCATTAAGCGGGCGATATGACGATGATAGATTTCATGTTCATATATGATGCATTTCTGGGACTTTGCAGCGGAATACCGCTCACCCTGCAGTTGACTGGCCTATCTGTTCTCACCGGTGCAATTCTAGCGACAGCGCTTGCAGCTATGCGACTTTCGGGCTGGATATTGCCGGACCTTATAGCCCGCTTCTACATTTTTGTTTTCCGCGGCACACCGCTCCTCGTCCAGCTTTACATCATCTATTATGGGCTTAGCCAATTCCCTGAACTGCGCAGGAGTTTCCTCTGGCCATTTCTGCGCGAACCTTATTGGTGCGCGGTTTTTGCGCTCGCCCTCAACACAGCAGCTTACAGCGCCGAGATTATCCGTGGTGGCGTGCTGTCAGTTCCTGCCGGGCAGATCGAGGCAGCGCGGGCCTATGGCATGGACGGTTTCACACTGATCCGGCGTGTTTTAGCGCCTCAAGCCTTGCGGCAGATGCTTCCTGCTTACTCAAACGAGATCATTCTGATGGTCAAATCAACCGCGTTGGCGTCAACCCTTACGATGATGGAGGTGACGGGCCTTGCAGCAAAACTCATCTCGTCCACTTATCGGCCTGTCGAAGTCTTCATTGCAGCTGGCGCCATTTATCTCCTGCTCAATTTTAGTGTCAGTCGCCTTTTCAAGCAGATGGAATACCACTTTTCCGCCACGCAACGTCAGCCGCAATTGTCACTCGCGGCAGGAGAAAAAGCATGACCCAGAATTCTGCCGTACCAGCTGTGGAAATTACTGGTCTGGAGAAAAGTTATGGCGCGCACAAGGTTCTGCATTCCATCTCTTTTAAGGCACATCAAGGCGAAGTTATTTCCATTCTCGGCGCTTCTGGGTCGGGCAAATCGACCTTGCTTCGTTGTATAAACATGCTCGAAATCCCGGAAGCAGGCGACGTATCAATTCACGGTGAAACATACCGATTGATCCACAAGGCACGAGGCTCTTCCCGCATAGCTGATCAGAAGCAGCTGCGGAAATTGCGCTCGCAAGCAACGATGGTTTTCCAGTCGTTCAATCTGTGGTCCCATCTCACAGTCCTCGAGAACCTCATTGAGGCTCCGGTTCACGTGCAAAAACGCGATCCACGCGAATGTATTTTGGAAGCAGAGGCACTCCTAGAACGCGTCGGCATCGCCGAGAAGCGCAATTTTTATCCAGCCCACCTTTCCGGCGGTCAGCAGCAGCGCGCGGCTATTGCACGCGCGCTTGCCATGAAGCCCAAGATCATGCTTTTCGACGAGCCAACGTCAGCGCTTGACCCTGAGCTTGTCGCTGAAGTCCTTAAAGTCATGCGCGATCTGGCGGCAGAAGGCCGCACCATGCTTGTTGTGACCCACGAAATGGGTTTTGCCCGTGATGTCTCCAACCGCGTTCTGTTTTTGCATCAAGGACTGATCGAAGAGGACGGGAAACCGGACGAGGTTTTCACAAGCCCGAAAAGCGAGCGGTTCCGCCAGTTTATTTCTCGACGACAAAACTGAAAACAAACATCAAAATCAAAAGAGGTGAACCCATGAAACTCAAAACCATCCTATGTGCTGCAGGTCTTTTTGCATCGGTTCAAATGGCACACGCTGAAGATACCATTCGTATCGCAACCGAAGGCGCTTACGCTCCATGGAACTTCTCCGGCCCAAACAATGTGCTCGAGGGTTTCGAAGTCGATCTCGTCAAGGAACTCTGCGAACGGATGAAAGCCAAGTGCGAAATTGTGGCGCAGAACTGGGACGGCATCATTCCTTCGCTCACCGCGGGTAAATATGATGCCATCATGGCTGCAATGAGCATCACACCCAAACGTGAAGAAGTGATCGCGTTCTCTGCCCCTTATGCTGCGGCAATCAATTCTTTCACCTTAATGGGTGATAGTGATCTTGATGATCTTCCAGATACTGGCAAACCGCTTTCAGTTGATTCCGAAGCCGCCAAGCCAGTGCTCGAACAAATTGCCAAAAAACTCGAGGGCAAGACTGTCGGCGTGCAGGGCTCGACGACCGCCTCCGCATTCATGGAGCAGTATTTTCCAAAAGGCGTTGATGTGCGCGAGTATAAGACCACTGAAGAACACAATTTCGATCTCACCAGCGGTCGACTTGATGCAGTCCTTGCCAATGCGACTGTGCTCGCAGCAGCTCTTGAAAAGGAAGACATGAAGGGTGCGAAGCTTGCTGGCCCGCTCTTTTCAGGCAAAGTATTTGGTATGATTGGCGTCGGCTTACGCAAAGAAGATACCAAACTTAAAGCGCGCTTCGATGAAGCCATTCACGCGGCGATCGCTGATGGAACCGTGAAAAAGCTTTCTGAGAAATGGTTCAAGGTCGACGTCAGCCCTCAGGAATAGTTTTACAATCCGGCCCTTCCGGTTTCGGAAGGGCCGATCTCCAGGCATATGGACTGAAAACATGCGCAGACTCCCCGATCAGGATCTTGTCATTATAGGGGCTGGCCTTGTCGGGTCAGCGCTCGCTTGGGGTTTGGCGCGTTTAGGGCAACGCTCGTTGCTACTTGATGGCGAAGATCTCTCACTTCGCGCCTCTCGCGCCAACTTCGCTTTGATCTGGGTTCAGGGTAAAGGGCTTGGAGCACCGCATTATGCGCGCTGGACGATGAAGGCAGCACAGCTCTGGCCCCAGTTTGCAGCCGAGCTCAAAGAAACATCAGGCATTGATGTCGCGTTAAGACAGCGTGGTGCATTTACATTTGCGCTTACTGAGACAGAGTTGGAAAACGCAAAAACCGTCACGGAGACGGTGGCCCGCGAATTGGGCACGGACGCAGCAATTCACAGCCTGCTAAATCATAGCGAAACCGCACAAATGGTACCCGCTATCGGACGCACAGTCGTCGGCTCTGTCTTTTCACCCTTGGATGGTGATGTGAATTCGCTCCGCCTGTTTCGGGCTCTTCACACTGGAATGGTCAATTTGGGTGCGATTTATGAACCGCATAGCGAAGTGACTGAAATCATCCCGCAATCCAACGGTTTTCTGATCAAGGGTGCCTGGGGTGAAGTGTTCTCGCAACGTACGATACTGGCAGCGGGAACAGGCAATAGCAGGCTCGCACAAATGGTCGGCGTCGATGCACCCACAACCCGCAGCAAAGGCCAAGTCCTCGTCACGGAAAAATGTGCGCCATTCTTTCCCTATACGTCGGCCACACTCCGCCAGACCGACGAAGGTGGAGTGATGATTGGCGACAGTGAGGAAACCCACACCGACAGTATCACGACAAATCAAGACATCAGCACAGTGTTGGCTGACCGCGCGATACGAACTTTCCCATGTCTTGGCCGTGTGCATGTTATTCGGAGCTGGGCAGGATTTCGCGTCAAAACACCGGACGGCTTACCGATCTATCAGCAATCGGAAAAGTATCCCGGGGCATATATAGCAATGTGTCACTCAGGCGTGACGCTTGCAGCAAATCATGCCCTGATTATCGCTGACCAAATCGCCAACCAACAATGCACTTTGGCTGACCATGCGTTTTCAGCGGGGAGGTTTCATGTTCCGACAAACTGATAAACCGGTCGATACCGTCACGATCACATTTGATGAAATGCCCTTTGAAGTCGGCGCAGGGCAGACACTAGCAGCAGCACTTCTCACACAAGGCATTAACGCTCTGCGTAAAAGCGTCGTGGGTAATCAACCACGGGCACCCTACTGCTTGATGGGTGTGTGCTTCGAATGTTTGGTGCAAATTGACGGCGTTGAAAACCGACAGGCCTGCATGACAGTGGTCCGTGAAGGCATGCGTATCTCGTCACAGTCGGGCGCTCGTAACCCCGACGAGGGCTGCTGACATGGCGATCCAAAAAATCACCGATATAAGCAACGTAGACCCGTTTTATGATGTGGCCATTGTCGGTGCAGGCCCTGCAGGCATGGCAGCAGCGATAGAAGCGTCGGTTCGAGGCGCTCGGACAATTCTCTTCGACGAAAACACCGCAGCAGGCGGCCAAATCTACCGTTCCATCGAAACCAACACACCCTCACGGCGCGCATTTCTGGGCAAAGACTATTGGCGCGGGAAGACCATTTCAAATGCCTTTCTTGCAAGTGACACCTATTATCTCGGACAGGCGTTCGTCTGGAGTGTCGAACAAAAACAACACGACAAGACGTACACCGTGGAACTACGCGTTTCCCAAAATGGTCAAAGTCGGATCGTGGGCGCCAAACGCGTAATCTTTGCGACCGGTGCACTTGAACGTCCAATGCCTGTTTCCGGATGGACGCTCCCCGGCGTTATGACCGTTGGAGCTGCACAAATTGCTTTGAAAGCATCAGGGCTTCTGCCGGACGGAAAGGTGGTTTTGGCAGGTACTGGACCGTTGCTTTATCTTTTTGCCGCTCAAGTATTGGAAGCGGGTGGAACCATTGCAGCCATTCTTGATACCACGCCACGCAGCAACTGGGCGAAGGCGCTGCCTTATCTGCCCTCGTTCCTGCTGTCAGCTTATGCTCTCAAGGGACTGTCACTGCTCAATAAGGTCCGACGCTCCGTATCCATTCATTCGAATGTACAAGCAATAGAAATATTGGGCATCGATAAGGCGAAAGCCGTGCGATTTACCGTCAATGGCTCGACGCATGAGGTCGAAATCGATGGCATCTTTCTTCATCAGGGCGTCATTCCCAACAACAATCTCAGCAATGCTACCGGATGTGAATTGATCTGGAACGAGCGTCAGAAATGCTTCCAGCCAAAACTCGATAAATATGGCCGCTCGTCCCTTCAAACTGTTTTCGTGGCTGGCGACGGTGGGGGTATCGGAGGCGCTCTTGTAGCAGAAACTTCCGGGCGTATTGCAGCTCTGGCGGTTTGTCTGGAGCTTTTCACCGGTTCGCATTCAGAAAATGGTCGGGCCCTCTCCGCAGCACAGCGTAACCGTCAGAAACTTACACGCGGGAGGCATTTCATTGATACACTTTATCAGCCAAGTCTGACTTTTCGTGCGCCCATTGACCGCGCAACTATTGTTTGTCGCTGCGAGGAAGTGACCGCTGGTGAAATACGCGATGCTGCTGCTCTTAATGTCGTCGGCCCCAATCAGCTCAAAACCATGTTGCGGTGTGGCATGGGGCCTTGCCAGGGACGCATGTGCGCAGCAACCATCACTGAAATACTGGCCCATGCCCAGCATCGCACACCTGAGGCGATGGGTACTTACCGACTGCGTATGCCGGTAAAACCTGTCCCGCTTCGTGAAATTGCGACACTTCCTCATACCCCCGACGCCATTTTCGCAGTCACGGGCGAAAGTTCGGCAGAACTCTGACTTCCAATGAAAGGACTTTAAAATGGCAGAACGCTATCTACGCACGCCGATCATGCATCGCGCAGTCGAACATAACGGTATTGTTTATGTCGGCGGCACAACCTGTGATGACGAAAATCTCGATATGGCCGGGCAAACCCAAGAGATTTTGACGAAGATCGACAAATATCTCGCTGAAGCTGGAACGGATAAAACCAAACTTCTGACTGCAACCATTTTTGTCACAGACTTGGCAAAGAAGCCTCAAATGGATGCTGTTTGGAAGGCATGGGTTGGACCTGAATATCTTCCGACCCGGGCAACGGTTGGCGTCGCTGATCTGGGTGGTGACACACTTATTGAAATCGTCATTGCTGCTCATAAGTAAGATCTACGCACAAAGCTCGGATAATCAGGTATCCATTCGTTTGTTGACGCGAATGGATACAAAATAAACTTCCTCACTTCGGCCAATAAGCCTCACCAGAGGCAGTCCAGAATTAACAAACCGGCCGACAAGCGCCACGCGATACTATACAAGAATCATCAAATAGCGGGTATTTTAAAGAGCATAAAAATGGCTAAGCCCTTTGCCAAATGTGTAAAGAAGGCGCCTGAAATTAAACTGAAGAGCAGTTGATCCTTCCCATTGGTTGTGTGATTAATCATGTAAATTTTATACGGCAATAATATTGGGCTTAGACATGTTCGACTACTGTATAATCGGAGGTGGAATTGTTGGCCTAGCAACTGCTCTCGCTATCGCCAGGAGTGAGCCAGACGCGCGCATTCTTTTGCTTGAAAAAGAACCCTCACTTGCCTTTCATCAAACCGGGCACAATAGCGGTGTCATTCATGCGGGCATTTATTATCAACCCGGCAGCTTGAAAGCGGAACTCTGTCGGGCCGGCGAACGAGCAACCAAGGAGTTTTGCGACACTCACCATATACCGTATCAAACACCGGGAAAGTTGGTCGTTGCAACCAATGATATTGAGTTGGAGCGCCTCAACGCGCTTGAGACAAACGCCGAAGCCAACAAAATAAATTGCCGGATGATCGATCAATCGGAGCTGATTGAAATGGAGCCAGCTATCGCGGGGCTAAAGGCGTTATTGGTCGAGCAAAGTGGTATTGTTAATTATCAAGCCATTTGCAAAGCGATGGGTGAAATGACTAAAGCGCGCAATGCCACCATCACTTTGGGTGCATATGTCGACTTTATAGAAGAACGCGCCGATTGCGTACGCGTCCATACCAATAAAGGTGTTTGGGAAAGCCAATATGCGGTTGCCTGTGCGGGTCTTCAGGCAGACCGTCTTGCTCAACATTCCGGGCTGCCGGTTGACTTCCAAATTGTACCATTCCGGGGCGAATACTATGCATTGAAGCCAGAACTGAGCAAATTGGTTGAACGAATGATCTATCCAGTGCCGGATCCGTCTATGCCTTTTCTTGGAATCCATCTCACGCCGATGATGGACGGGAGCCTGACCGTGGGACCAAACGCCGTACTCGGACTTTCCCGGGAAGGCTATGCGAAGTTTTCTGCCAGTTTAAATGACATATTCACCTACGCGCGCTTTCCCGGTTTTTGGAAAGTCATGTCGCAAAATCTTCGGTCCGGCATTCAAGAAATGAAGGATAGCGTATTTAAATCAAGCTATCTCGAAAAATGTAGAAAATATTGTCCTACACTGCAAGCGAACGACCTTGTTCCTTACAGAGCCGGTATAAGAGCACAGGCAGTTTCCAACTCGGGGCATCTCATTCACGATTTCAAGTTTTTGCAAACAAAGCGAAGCTTACATGTGTGCAACGCGCCCTCGCCTGCCGCCACATCGGCCATCCCCATCGGAGAACTGATCTATAAGCGATTGAAGACTGAATAGCCTCTCTTTCGCTTGTCTTGAGGGTTCTAGAAGATTCTGATTTTTGGTGCATAAAATGCTTCTGCATATGCCTCAGGTGCACGGCATTCCATTCCTCTCAAACGCGCTATTCCACGAAAAGTTTCGGCATCAAACCAGTCTTTGGATCGTTGGGTGCCGAAGTTTCTAATTAATAAGTCAATCTTCTTTTGCAATACCGCTGTCGACAATGCAACGTAAGCGTTCGGTCGCCCCATATCGCCATCCCACTTGGGAATCTCATACTCCAGAATTAACTGATCGCGAAAGATATTCCATGTGAGTTCCTGGACAGTGCGATGATCCTGATGTGCATCTCTGCGACTATGCGTAAAAACAATATCCAGCTGACTTCTGCCGCACTGTCCAATCAACCATTCTTTGATAGCCTTGCTGTGAGCAGGAAAGTAACTATCCTCAAAGTCCTTGAAACAAACTCTACTGCTTTGCGCCCCAACAAGAAATTCCTGCGCTGAAGTTTCCGCTTCGGCACGCCGATCTTCTCCCCCGGACAAAACGCACCAATCTACTTCTAGAGGGATTCCCATCTCGATCAGACTTAGGAGTGTCCCTCCGCACCCAATCTCGATATCGTCTGAATGAGCGCCCAAACAAAGCAGTCTGAGCGGCCTGCCTAATTGTGTTAGAGAACCCACGTCGATCATAGTGCTATCGCGATGTTGGCTGCCCTAATTTCTGTCTTATGCTTTTTCCAGGGCATATCTCCTTTTTCGACCATGTCTTCGAGAGTTTGCCAATCTCGTAGCGTATCCATGGAACGCCAGAACCCCTCGTATTTATAGGCCATAAGCTGATTGTCCGCGATCAGACGCGTGAATGGTTCCAACACCAGTTCTTCACCCTCACGCATGTAATCGAAAATCTCTCTGCGGAACAGAAAGTAGCCGCCATTTATCCAGATGTCGGAGGTGTTAGAGGTTCTGAACGCACGCACATCGCCCCCCTCTGCGATATCAGCAAGATGGTATGTCAGCGGCGGACGAACAGCCAGAAAACATGCCAGTTTACCGCTCTTTCGGAAGCGTTCGATCATATCGTCAAGGTCGACATCACTGAGGCCATCGCTATAATTTGCGAAAAACATATCTTCGCCTTCAACATGTGACCGCGCACTCCACAATCTTTCACCGATGTTTCGCCAAATACCCGTGTCGAGTAATGTCACGCTCCAGTCGCGATCTACCTCTTCGAGCAGGCGAACATTGCGACCACCATCAGAAACCACACAATCCGCGAATGTTTGTGGCCTTATATTGAGGAAAAAATCTTTGACCACATTTGCCTTGTATCCGAGACACAAAACGAAGTCGTTGTGGCCATAATCTGAATAATACTCCATAACATGATGGAGAATGGGTTGATGACCAAGCGGGATCATCGGTTTAGGAATACTCTCTGAATATTCCCTTATTCGGGTGCCGAGACCACCGCAGAAAAGCACAACTTTCATGTCCTAGCGCTCCTCTGTGAGTAATGCGGGATCGATCAGTGTGACATGCGGGATCGGAATGATGAACTTTCCACCCCATCCGACCACGTGTTGCATCTGACGAATAATCTCATCCTTGAAATTCCAGGGCAGAATGAGAATGAAGTCAGGCTTATAGCTGTCGATCATCGATGTGTCATAAATCGGAATATGCATTCCGGGGCTGAATCGCCCATGTTTGTATGGATTGCGGTCAACTGTGAAGTCGAGAAAATCGGTTCCAATTCCACAGTAGTTTAACAGCGTATTGCCTTTTCCAGGCGCTCCATAACCACAGATGCGCTTACCCGAATTTTTCGCAGCGATCAGAAATGACAGCAGATCACGTTTTGTGCGACGAGTTTTCTCAGCAAACTGTTCATACGTAGAAATCTGGTTAAGACCGAATGTATGCTCACGTTTCAAAAGCGCAGCAACGCGCGGCCCCGCTTTTCGCTTGCTGGCGTTGTGAGCGAGATAAACTCTGAGTGAGCCGCCATGTGTTGGCAACTCTTCAACGTCAATGACCTTGAGATGATGACGATCAGCCATATAACGGATCGTCAGAAGTGAAAAATATGAGAAGTGTTCGTGATAAATCGTATCAAACTGGGTTTGCTCGATTAGATTGGCCAGATGTGGGAACTCTAATGTAATGACACCTTCAGGTTTTAGCAAAAGCTGCATACCGTGAACAAAATCATTGAGATCGGGTACCTGTGCCAGAACATTGTTACCAATGATGAGATCAGCTTTCCCGCCTTCACGCAGCATCTGCGTGGCAAGGGTAGAACCAAAAAAGTCTATACGGGTAGGGACTCCTTTTGAAATTGCCGCTTTTGCTACATTGACAGCAGGCTCAATTCCCAGGATTGGGATTCCCTTGGGTAAAAAATGTTGAAGCAAATAGCCGTCATTACTTGCAATTTCAACAACAAAACTATTGGCATTGAGGCCCAATTTTTCAGTAATTTCGTCACAATATTCCCGGGCGTGATTGACCCAGCTTGTGGCATAGGAAGAAAAATAAGCATATTCGGTAAAAATATCGGCCGGGCTGAAATATTCTTTCAGCTGAACCAAATAGCAATGGTCGCACACAAAAGCATATAGTGGATAGTATGGCTCCATATGATCAAGTTGTTCTGCGGTGAGAAAACTCTCACACGGCGGAGACATGCCAAGATCCACAAATGTGTGTTTGAGAAGCGTCCCGCACAAGCGGCAACCTGCCTGCCCTTGAGCCATGCCCGTACTCCGCGATATGCCCGGCGTTTGGATGGTCATACGATATACCTCGCCCTGCCCGGTCCCTTATGGGTATGTGGGTTTGAATTCCGTTCGACGCCGGACGATCAAAATTACTAAGTTTGCTATGCTTTTCCGAGACTGTAATGAGGGGCGCGCTATACATACGATCGGGCATCCCATCACCCGTCGATTGATCCCCGACAATCCCCTTCGCTTCACCCTATGTCGATGATGGGGTACATCGCTACGCCTTTTAGGTAACTAGACGTCCATCTTAGGGTCAGCCCGATGACCCGAAAACGGCACTATTCCCCAAACATGGAACTGTCAGAATGGATATTTATAGTGATCTGAGGCGAATAATGCGATTTACTCCGCTTAATATAGACGGCGCTTGGTCTGTTGAATCAGAAAAACTCGAAGACGAGCGCGGATGGTTCGCACGCGTCTTTTGTGAGCGCGCATTTGCCGAACACGAAATGGAAACGAATTTCCCACAACACAGCCTATCTTTCTCCCGAGAAAAAGGGACCTTGCGCGGGCTCCATTATCAAAATGAACCACACTCCGAAACCAAGCTCGTGTCATGCTTACAGGGTGTAATCTGGGATGTTCTTGTCGACCTGCGACCGAGTTCACCTACCTATGGGCGCTGGGCTGGACTGGAATTGTCATCGGAAAATGGTGTACAACTCTACATTCCTGAGGGCTGTGCACATGGTTTTCAGACGCTCACAGACGATGTTCTGCTGCGTTACATGATCTCCCGCCCTTATGCGCCTGATTTCTCAACAGGACTTCGATACGATGACCCGACTCTTGGGATTCCATGGCCTGATAAGCCAAGCGTTATATCAGAAAGAGACAGAAGCTGGCCTCTGCTCTGATCACGAAAGAAATTCATTCTACTCGCTCTCAACTTAAAGCGCCGTCAATAAGCCGGTATCACGAAGCCGGTCTGCTGCATTGGCTAACTCTTCGAACGGCAACTTGGCACGCTCAGCCATATCGAGGATCGAATGAGAACCGTCAGCCAGATTGAGCACCCATAACATAGTCATTGCATTCTTGGCAGCATTTCCATCCCCTCCGATATTATCGTAAAGGCCGCGCCGACCAAGTTGTGGCTCACCCTTTGGCGACAGGTTGAGTGGTGTCCAGTTGCGCTCCGCAATCTCAATCGCTCGGATAATAAGAACGTAAGATTGTTCCAAATGATCGGGTTTAATAAAATCAAGATTATCGGCGGAGGTATGATACTCTGGAAATGCCCCATAGAGAGAGCGTTGAAACAAGCCAACCGGCAGATCAAAACCCGGAGAGCAAAACTGCCGCTCATCATATCCATATGGCCAAAAATCATGCACTTTCGCTTCTGGAAGATCGGACCGATCCAAAATTTGCGTCATAATGCGATCAATTTCCGAATTGCCACCGCGGCTACGCTTATAATTGGGGCCGCCACCGTCGCCAACGCATGACAACACGATGCCATGCTTCACAAGGTCCAAATTCTCTTCGTTCTGTTTAAGCCAGGCAAGAGCCCCAAAAGTCGCAGGACCGAATAAAAGTCGGTATGTGTAACGTGTCTTTCGCGACTTCAACTCTTCACCAAGATGCGTAAGCAGCGCTAATCCTGAGCAGTTGTCGTTGGCAAGTGAAGGATGGCAAAGATGAGTGGACAGCAAGAAAGTATCGTCAGTTTCGCCTTGATGGATGAATTCACCAAAAATGAGGGAGCCATCCCGCCGCTCAGCATCAATCACCACCTCGTAAATCTGATCTTTCATTGTCATAAGCGCATTATGTGACATACAGAATCCCCAGGCTTCCGCGTGATAACATGTGCGATACGGAATCAAATCGGGCTGGCCCGGCAATGTGTGGATATGTCCTTTCAACTCATCTAACGTAAGTTTTGTGTGTACCGGCATGCTGAAATTGACCACGTGCAGATTATGCTCCGCAAAATCAACAACGCGGCGTCCAGCACAATCCATAATATAGGCATCTTGGATCAACCACTCCTGTGGTGCCTGCCAATCGAAAAGTTGCGTACCGGTAGGAATTGTATGAATTTTCAAAGGCAAATGCTCGCTGATGACGGCGAGCGTCTCGCGCACACCATCACCAGTGAGACTACGGCAAATTGGGAACAGCCGCGAAGCGAGCTCGTAGATGCTCTGTCCACACGAAGACTCCATCTCAGAACGCTTAATTTGCGGATTGCCTATTCCGATATCCATTACGCAATTGCCCGAAGTGGTTGTGCCTGTTCATCTACTCGGCGCAGATTGGCATCAAGCACACCTTCAGAAATCAGCTTTCGAATATGGGCGATACGCTGGAACCGCGGCCCTTCAAATTCCTCTAGTGTCAATGAAGACCG
>Ga0308158_10002545_pt1 | contig 17048 bp, 10 predicted proteins | sample PhyBR2_FD_201038 | JGI IMG/M metagenome (GOLD analysis project Ga0308158, IMG submission 201038) | Phyllosphere microbial communities from UC Gill Tract Community Farm, Albany, California, United States - DLSLB.R2 | ecosystem: Host-associated > Plants > Phyllosphere > Unclassified | place: USA... | reverse complement strand
GTCGACGAAGATCCACAGCCACCATGCCGCGACATGGCGGCGCGCCTGCCACCACTGCGCGACCAGGCTCAGCGCGGCCAGCAACGCATCCAGCCACGGAATCGCCGCGTCGGTGAGGGTGTGCATGCCGGCACCGAGCGCCAGCCCGAAGGCCACGCCGATGCCGAGATCGCGCACTGCATGACGCGCCGGCAATGGCACGATGCTCACCCGGCCGTCGGCCTGCGCGCTGTGCCGCCAGCTCATCCAGCCGTACACCAGGAAACCACCGAACACGACCTGCAGCAGCGTGTCCGAATACAGGCGCGCCTCGGCGAACACCAGCGCATACAGCGCCACCGAGGCCAGCCCGATCGGCCAGCCGATCAACCGCCGCCGGGTCATCAGCCACACACCGGCGATGCTGAGCGCCGCGGCCGACCATTCCAGCAGTTCGGCGTTCATAGCGCGATGGTGACCGACAGGCGCGCCTGCCGTGGTGCGCCGGCGAACAGGTAGTAATCGCCGGCGCTGCTGCCGGTATCACGCCAGTAGAATTTGTCGAACACGTTGTCCACCGACAGCCGCCAGGTGACCGGCTGCTGGCGCAGCGTGTGCTGGTAGCGCAGGCCCAAGTCGACCACGCTGTAGCTGGGCGCGCGCACGCTGCCATCCACCGTGGCGGTGTTGGACGAGGCATAGCGCCAGCCACCGGTGACGCCCATGCCGGCGACGAACGGCAGCGCGTAGTCCAGGTGCACGGAGGCCCGCGTCTTCGGTACGTTGACCAGCTGGTGGTCTTCGTAGGTGGCGGTGGCGGTATCGCGTGCACGCGCCTGCAGAACACTGGCACTGGCCGTGACCTGCAACTGCTCGGTGAGGTGCCCGTTGGCGGTCAGCTCCAGCCCGGTGTGGGTCTGCTGGCCTTCCTGCACGAAGGTGTATCCGGCATCACTGTCATCGGCACGGGCGTACTGGAAAGGCTGGCTGGTGCGGAAGAGCGCGGCCCCCAGGGTCAGCGCATCGGTGGCGCCGTACTTGATGCCCACTTCCAGCTGGCGCGACAGCACCGGCGGCAGGAACTCGCCGTCGTTGGAGGTCCAGAACGGGGCCTCCTGCCCCAGCGAAATGCCGCGCACGTAGCTGACGTAGGCGTTCACTTGGTCGGTCGCGTTCCAGATCAGCGCGGTCTGCGGCAGGAAGCGTGAGATCCGGCTGTGACGTTCCGGATTGCCGCGCTTGTCGTAGGCACGTTCGTCCAGCCGCACCATGCGCCCACCGGCCAGCCACTGCCAGTCATCGCCGAAGCGCATGCGGTCCAGCACGAACAGGCCATCCTGGCGGCTGTCCAGCCGACGCACGGAGGCGCCGGGCTGTAACGGGGAAGGCGCGAACACCGGTACCTGCGGGTCATGGATGTTGGCCGTGCCGACGTACTCGTTGACGTTCTGCCGCTTGTCCACCGTGCGCCGGAAGGTATCGGCGCCGATGCTCAACTGATGGGTGACGCGGCCGGTGTCGACGCTGCCGCGCAGCTCGGCGCGCAGTTCCTGGTTGACCCGGGTGTCGTCCGGGCTGCGGTAATCGTAGATGTCATAGTCGCCGTTGGGCGCGAAGTAGTTGCCCGGCACGCTGCCGTCGGCGCACTGCGCGGCGTAATAGCAGCCGTAGGCGAAGGCCACGTTGTCATCGATCACCGAACGGCTGTGGCTGGCCGACACCCGCGATTGCCAGCGCGGCCCCAGCTCAAAGGTATGCAGGGCGGTCAGGTTGGTACTGGCGATGCCGACCGGCTGCTGCCACGGCTGGTAACCGAGCATCTTGGAGCGGTCCACGCCGCGCGGCAGCTCGGTTGCGCCCAGCAGCTGGAAACCCGATGCCGAGCGCTGTGCGCTGGTCTGGTAGTTGGCATCCACTTCCAGCTTGCCGCGTTCGCCGATCAACCAGTCCGCAGCGAGCGAATAGAAGTTGCGCCGCCCGTCGGCGTGGTCGATGTAGGACGCGCTGTCTTCCCATGCGGCGTTGACGCGCACGCCGAACCGCGGGGTCAGCCAGTGGCCCACGTCCACAGCGGTGTAGCGGGTGCCTTCCGAATCGGTGCCCAGGGTGACGGTGCGCACTTCGGCGGTGCGCTTGCCGACGTAGTTGATGATGCCGCCCGGCGCCATCACGCCGGCAGCCAGCCCGGCTTCGCCTTTCAGGATTTCCACCTGCTGGATGTTCTCCAGCGCGATGCGCTGCTCACCGGTGGTGGCCAGGCCATTGAAGCGGTAGCCGGTGGCGGTATCCAGCGCAAAGCCGCGGATGGCGATGTTCTGGTAGTAGCCGACCGGCGCGTAGCTGTCGCCCAGCGAGGCATCGTTGGCGGCCACTTCGCTCAGCGTGCGCACCTGGCGGCTGTCCAGCAGGGTGCGGTCCAGCACGTTCACCGAGGCCGGGGTGTCCTTCCAGCTGGCCGCACCGAAGCTGCTCGACGGCGTGGTGGCGGCCGGAGCCTGCTGGGCCTGCACGCGCACGGCAGCCAGTTCGGTCGGTGAGCGATCGGGGACATCGGCAAAGGCATCGGCAGCGTGCAGCGGCAGCACGGCACAGAGGGCAATGGTCATCAGCGTGGGGCGCAGGCAGCGGTTCATTCGATTCGTCATCAACAGGAAGAAAGACGAAGCGACGGCGCGCGCGCAGTGACCCGATGGGTCCATGTGCTTGCAGCTCAAAGCTCCCTACGCCGGTGCAAACCGGATCAGGTTCCAAGGGACTCTCTCAGCCTGGTCAACCCAGGCACCCCCGCTTCAGGCGCTCATTTCACACCAAAACGGCTGAAGAAGCGAATCAGCCGCTCAGGCGGCGCCGCGCAGGGTGGCCAGCAGGCCCTGGCCGGCGGGCGTGCGGAACCAGTCGGCGTGGCCGAGCAGGAAGGTCCGGTAGGCCACGTCGGCGTTGGCGCGGGAGCGGGTGATGGCGTGGAAATACTCAACTTCAGACAGCGCGAAATCCAGGTGCACCACGGGCAGCAGGTCGGCCAGCAGCTGGACCTGGTCGGACGACAACGCACGCGCATCGCGGTAGCCGACCAGCAGCGCCAGTGCGATGTCACCGCGCACCGCCTGCGCGCCACGGTCCAGTTGCAGCCACGCGATGGCATTGCGCTCGATCGCCGTGGCCAGGTCGTACAGCGTGCTGGTGGGCGACGCCAGCCCGAAATCGAGCACGCTGCTGACCGTGGTGACGCCGCTGCCGGTCTGCCACAGCAGGTTGGACACATGCCAGTCGTTGTGCCCCCACTGGCGAGGCTCGGCGGCCAGCCGTGTGGCGAGTCCCATGTGCCAGGGCAGGATCGCGCGCTGCAGCTCGGCCCGCCACGGCGTGTCGGCCAGGTAAGCGGCCAGCCCGGGACGGTCGGGCAACTGCGCGGTGAGCGCCGCGATCGGGTCCTCGGCGCGGATCAGGTCATCGCGGGCCACCAGCAGGTTCGTGGCCCGCTGCGGTGCGTGGAAGCCTTCTGCGGCGGTGTGCAGCAGGGCCAGCATGCGCCCGGCCTGCCAGGCCTGTTCGACGCTGGCCGGTGGCGTCCATGAGGGCACGTCGCGATACAGGTCCTGGCCGATGCCTTCGGCGTGCACTTCGAAGGTCCAGACGCCGTGCTCGAGTGCGGTCGCGCCATTCTGATCAGCAATCACCTGCACCACCGGCAGGCCCTGCGCGGCCAGATGGGCGATGAAGCGATGTTCTTCGGACACCACCGCGGCGCTGCGCACGCTGTGGTGGTGGCGCTTGATGAAGAACCGTCCGTGTGGGCCCTGCACGAGCGCGGCCGCGGAAAACGGCCGCGGGCTGTGCCACAGCAACCGGCAGTCGCCCTGCAGCTCCACGAAATGCTGCTGCAGCCACGCGATCTCGCCGGCGCTGATCGCAGGCCAGTCGGCTGGGACCTCGTCGTTGTCGAGACCTTGGACGTGGTGGGCAGGAGTGGTCATGGGCAGGCTTCAGCAGGGACGCCATGGTACTCCGCCGACGTGGTTGCGCTCTGCGATGTCATGTCCACGTCATTCCCCCTGCCAATACTCCGGCGGACCCCACCCCATGAACCGACCCGATGCCTGCTCCCGGACATAGCCGCTATCCGCGTATTTCCCTGCTTGCCTTGATGTTGCTGCCTGCGCTGCATGCCTATGCGGCAGAAGAAGCCGCCCCTGCCGACGATGCGCGCACGCTGGACCAGGTGCAGGTGATCGGCCAGGCCACCAGCTATGCCAAGACGTCGGTCAGCAAGGAAACCATCAACCGGCAGACCATCCTGAGCAGCGTCAACAACGCGCTGAACGAGCTGCCGGGCGTGGTGGTCAGCGAGGCCGATGCCACCGGTTCGTCGGTGTGGGGCACGCAGATCAGCATGCGCGGTTTCGTCACCAACCGCGATACGCAGCAGATCGGCACCACCATAGACGGCCTGCCCAACGGCGGGTCCGGCTATGGCGGTGGTTCGCTGGCCAACCGCTACATCGACACTCTGGACCTGGAAACGGTGGAGGTCAGCCAGGGCACGGCGGATATCTCATCGCGTTCCAACGAAGCGCTGGGCGGAACGCTGAATTTCCTCACCAGCGATCCGCTGCAGGAACAGCGCGTGCGCTTCGTCGTTGGCGGCGGTGACAACGATGCACGCAAGTATTACGCACGCTTCGATACCGGCCTGCTGGCCGGCCACACCCGCGCCTGGATCAGCGCTTCGTCGGCCGAGGTGCGTGACTGGATCGACGGCAGCGGACGCACCAGCAACGACCACGTGGCGGCCAAGTTCGTCACCGAACTGGATCGCTGGACACTGAGCGGCTACGCCTCCTACAACGATGCCAACGAACCGGAATACACCAGCGTTTCGCCGGCCAGCTTCGCCACCAACCCCGAACGTGATGGCCTGGTCGGCAACCTGACCGGCATCCCGAACCTGGACCAGAACTTCCGCTCCGGCTCGCGCGCGCTGCGCGAAAACACATTCGGCTACCTGCGCGCAGCGTTCGATGGCGGCAATGGTTTCAAGGCCAGCGTGGCCGGCTACGCACACAAGATGGAAGGGCGGGGCGACTGGCTGCCGCCCTATCTGGTGCAGGCGCGCGAAGACGGCGTGGGCAATCCTGAGTCCGAGTACCGTGGCGGCGACACCGTGTACGGCGGGTCCGCGCTGGGCCAGTTCTATTTCGTCAATCCCGATGGCAGCGCCGCGCAGATGATCCCAGGATGCACGCCGCGTGCCGGATTCACCGCCGACTACGATCCCAACTGCTACGCCGCAGGCGTGCAGGGCGTTCAATCCTATCGTCACTCGCACTACGACAACGATCGTGCCGGATTCACCGCCGACGTGGAATGGAAGCAGGATTTCGGCCGCATCGACAACACCGTGCGCGGTGGCGTGTGGGTGGAGAACGTGGACCGCAGCGTGCGCCGCGACTGGCACCGTCTGCTCAATGTCGGTACCGATATCTCATTCGACAATGTGCCGTACTGGGTGCAGTTCGAAGACCGTTACAAGGTCGACGAACAGATGTACTACGTCGAAGACGTCGCCCGCTTCGGTCCGTTCAGTGCACGCGTTGGCGTCAAGCAGTTCTTCGTCGACCAGAAGCGCCAGCGCACGATCGGCGCGGCGGAGAACGTGCGTTCGGATTCGAAGTCCGATCCGCTGCTGTCCGCAGGCGCCACCTGGACGTTGCCGGTGCAGGGCCTGGAAGCGTTCGCCGGTTTCTCGCAGAATTTCGCCGCCATTCCGTCCGGCGTGCTCGGCGAGACCGACGCCCAGCGCTTCGCGCGGGTGGAGCCGGAAACCGCGGACAACATCGAACTGGGCCTGCGCGTCAGCCGCTGGCCCCTGACCGGCTCGATCACCCTGTACAACATCAAGTTCGACAACCGCATCGTCTACCTGCCCGCGCGCCTGGCCGACGGCATCGATTACCTGGACGAAACCGATGGCGTCTACGAGAACTTCGGTGGCGTGGAAAGCACCGGCGTGGAAGCCGCGCTCGGTTACGGCTGGGACAACGGTTGGCGCATCAACGGGGCCTACACCTACAACCGCTCTGAATACCTGGGCAGCGGCAACGCCGCGCGCGATGCCGAACTGGGCATCGTCGACGGCGCCGATGTGATCGGGCAGCCGCGCCATATCCTGGTGATGTCGGCCGACTGGCAGGGTGAAAGCTGGAACTTCGGTGTGTCCGGCCGTTACCTGGGCGAGCGTTACCTGGATGCGTCCAATGCCAACAAGCTGCCGTCGGCCACGGTGTTCAACGCCAACATCGGCTTCGATCTGCAGGACCTGTCGCCCAAGCTGAAGGGCGTGGGTGCCAGCTTCGTGGTCAGCAACCTCACCGACCGCCGCTACCTGTCCGGGGTGGATGGCAGCGATACTGCGTTCATCGGTGCGCCGCGCACCGTGGGCTTCTCGGTACGGGTAGATCTGTGAGCGAACAGCCGCACACGCCGCACGACATCGGCCGCCGCCGCCTGCTGCAGGGCGGCATTGCGGCCGGCATCGCCGCGTTGATGCCGAGCATCGCGCGCGCGGCGGCGATCGCCCCGGACGCGCGCACGCGCAGCCTTCAGGACCTGCAGCACATCGTGGTGCTGATGCAGGAAAACCGCTCGTTCGATCATTACTTCGGCACCCTGCCGGGCGTGCGTGGTTTCGGTGACCGTTTCGTGCCGCCGGCGCCCCCTCTGGAGCCAGACCAGCCGGCGCGCACGCTGTGGCTGCAGCCCAATGCCGCCGGTACCCACGGCATCGCGCCGTTCCCGCTGGATACCGCCGCGCACTTCGGCCACATGCGGGTGGAGGGCACCCCGCACACCTGGCCCGATGCACAGAAGGCGTGGGACCACGGGCGCATGGCGCACTGGCCTGCGGCCAAGCAGGACCACGCGATGGGCTATTACCAGCGCGCCGACCTGCCGTTCCAGTTTGCCCTGGCCGAGGCCTTCACCGTCTGCGATGCCTACCACTGCGCGATGCAGGCCGGCACCAACCCCAACCGGCTGTTCCTGTGGACCGGCCACAACGACCCGCACGCCCTTGGCGGCGGGCCCGCGGTGGCCAACTCGCACGACAACTTCCCTGAGCTGGGCGGCCACCCCGCGTCCTACACCTGGACCACCTACGTCGAGCGGCTGCAGCAGGCAGGCGTGGAATGGCGCATCTACCAGGACATGGCCGACAACTTCACCGACAACCCGCTGGCGGGCTTCGAAGCATTCCGACTGGCCTGGCGGAACGCACCCGGGCACGATGCCGAACTGCGCGAACGCGCGGTCAGCACGCGCGGACTGGACCAGCTGCGGCAGGACGTGCTGGACGGGCGCCTGCCGCAGGTCAGCTTCCTTATTGCCGATGCCGCCGGCAGCGAGCACCCCGGCCCCTCCAGCCCGGCGCAGGGCGCGGCCTATACCGCGCAGGTGCTGGACGCCCTGACCGCCGATCCTGCGGTCTGGAGCCGCACTGCGCTGCTGGTGATGTTCGACGAGAACGATGGCTTCTTCGACCACATGCCGCCGCCGGCGCCGCCCTCGGCCGACGCTGCGGTGGCGGGCGGATGGGCCGGCGCTTCGGTGGTAGGCACCGAAGGCGAATACCACCGGCATCCTTCGCCGGGTAATGAGAAGCAGGACGAAGCCGCGCTGCGTGGCCGCCCCTATGGGCTGGGGCCGCGCGTGCCGATGTACGTCATTTCACCCTGGAGCCGCGGTGGCTGGGTGGATTCGCACGTTTACGACCACACCTCGGTGATCCGCCTGATCGAGCGCCGATTCGGCGTGGCCGCGCCGGATATCTCAGCGTGGCGGCGCGCGGTGTGTGGCGACCTGACCGCGGCGTTCGACTTTTCGCAGATCGACAACCGCCCGTTCGCGCACGCATTGCCGGCTACGGCCGCAACCGCCGCGCGCGCCGCCGCCTTGCCCGCGCATACCGTGCCGGTACCTCCGCAGGCCCTGCAGCCGGCGCGCCAGGAGCCCGGCGTGCGACCCTCCCGCGCGCTGCCCTACCGCCCCGACGTGGCCATCCAGACCGACCCGCACGCAGCCGAAATCCGCCTCACCCTGGCCTGCGAGGGGGCTGCCATCGTGCTGCACGTCTACGACCTGCTGCGCCTGGATGCGCTGCCGCGTCGCTACACCGTAGGCCCGGGAAAGCAGCTGCAGGGCAGCTGGCCGCTGCATGCGGAACAGGGCTACGACCTGTGGGTGCTCGGCGCCAATGGCTTCCATCGGCGCTTCCGCGGCAGCGCGCAGGCGCCGATGCCGGTCGAAATGGAGATCGAGCGTGTCGCAGATGGCATGGTCCTGCAGCTGCGCAACCCCGGTTTGGCGCCCGTGTCGGTGGCGGTGCGCGGGGCGGCCTATCCGGGCCTGATGCCGGAGCGATCGCTTTCGCTGGATGCCGGTGAAGCGGCGCGCATCACCTGGCCGGCAGCTCCAACGGGCGCCTGGTACGACCTGCAGGTGCAGCAGCCGGGGGCCCGCCAGCGGCTGGCCGGGCGCGCGGAAAACGGCCAGCCCGGCAGCAGTGATCCGGCCATGGGCACTGCCCCGCTGCGGTTGGAGGTGGGATGAAACCGGTGCGGAATCAGAGTTGGCCGTTGCGCAGGTAATCGAACAACTGCGCATCGCTGTTCAACCCCAGCTTCAGCATCGCATCGCCCTTCTGGCGGCTGATGGTGCTGGCACTGCGATGCAGCAGCGTGGCGATCTCCTTTACCGTCATGCCCTTGCCGAGCAGGCGCAGCACCTCCACTTCGCGCGGTGACAGCGGGCGGCCTTCGCCTTCCACCATCGCGCTGCTGCCTGCTGCTTCCACGCGTTCCTTCAATGACAGGCTGACGTAGGGCAGGCCACGGTGGACCGTGCGGATGGCGACGGGCAGTTCGTCCATCGACGATCCCTTGTCCACCAGCCCCAACACGCCGGCGTCGCGCACCATGCGCAGGATCGCCAGGTTGCTGGACACGCTGAGCATCAGCACCGGCAACAACGGATAGCGTCGACGGATCATGCTGATCATCGCAAAGCCATCCGGCACGGTGCTGTCCGGCATCGAGTAGTCGGTGACCAGTACATCGCAGGGATGGGTGGACAGGTAGGCCAGCAGGTCCTGCGCGGTGGCGGCCTCGGCCACGACTTCACCGACGCCGCTGCCGTGGATGACCGACCGGGCGCCGATGCGAACCACGGGGTGGTCGTCAGCGATGATGATGCGAAGCGTCATGCTCTAGTATGGCCCCGGGTGACATGGGTTGGGTGGAAAGCAGGCATCGACGATATCCCTATTCTAAGGAGAGCGAAGCTGGTGCGCACGATCCTGGCTCACTGTCGAGGATGCGGCATGGGCGTGCTGCTGTCGCTGTTGCCTGCGATGGCATGGGCCGCGCCCCCCGCGCCGCGCGCCGAGGCACCGTCACCTGCACAGCCCCACGCGGTTCTGTCGGTGGGGGTCTACGACAGCGGCTGGCCGCCGTTCGAGTTCGTCGAAGGGGACAGGGTGCGCGGGCTGGGCCCGGACACGCTGGACGATCTTGCGACACGGATGGGCGTGAGGCTGGACTACCGTCGCTATCCGGACTGGGCACAGGTGCTGGAAGCCGCCTGCCGGGGCGATATCGACGTGGTGATGAACGTATCGCCGAGCGCGTCCCCGAACCGCTGCCTGGCCTACAGCACGTCGTATGCGACCGCGCCGTTGGCGGTGGTGGGACGCAGCGATGACCTGCGCGCGTCCAATGATCCGGACCTGGCGGGCCTGCGCGTGGTGAGCGAGCAGGGCTTCCTGACCCAGGCGCAGATCCGCACCCGCTTTCCCGCCGCGCGCCAGTTGCTTGCAGCGCACACGCTGGACGCGCTGCGGATGGTGGCGCGGCAGGAGGCGGATGTGTTCATCGGCAATGCCTACGTGGCCAGCCAGCTGATCAATGACTCGGCGTTGGAAGGCATCGCCCTGTTGCGTCCGATCGACATGGAGCTGGATACGCTGCACTTCGGCGTGCCGCCCTCCCGGCCGCAGCTGGTGGAAGCGCTGGACCAGGCGATGTCGCAGCAGCCGGCGTCGGTGCGTGCAGGCATTGCCGCGCGCTGGCTGCGCGTGCCGGTGTGGTCTGCGCCGGCGCGGCAGGCATTGGACCAGGTGGAGCGTCGGGCGTTGTCCACGCCACTGCGTACCGGCTTTGCGCCCAATGCCGCACCGCTCTCCTTCACCGATGCCGATGGTCGGCCTTCCGGGCTTGCCAGTGACTACCTGCAGCGGCTGCGGCAGGCCGGTGCCACGCTCACCCCCGAACCCAGCCACGACTGGTTCGACCTGCGCGAGAAAATGCGTCGCGGCCGCATCGATGCGGTGATGGGCGTACCCAACGATTCCCGTTACCTGGGCGAGGGCTGGGTGTTCAGCCAACCCTTCATCAGCGTGCCCAATGTCATCGTGACCGGGCCCCGCAGCGGCAGCGTGCTGGACATGGACGACCTGGCCGGCAAGCGCGTGCTGTTGTCCGACCCCGAACGGCTGCGCCTGCCGGTGCTGCAACGTGCGCCGGAGGCGCGCATCCTCGCCGCGCGCAGCGCGGAACAGGCGCTGCAGCGGCTGCTCGATGGCGAAGCACAGGCCTACATCGGCAACCTGGCGATCGTCGACCGGCTGCTGCGCGAGCGCTTCCCCGGCCAGTTGCAGGTGACTGCACCGGCGGGCTTCGACGATGACCTGTCATTGGCGGTAAAACGCGAGCACGCCGGGCTGGCAACACGGTTTGATCGTCTGCTGCAGGAAATGGGCCCACGCGAGCGCGAGGCGCTGCGCAACGACTGGCTGGCGGTGGCCTACCAGGGCGGCATTGACTGGCGAACGATGGCGCGCTGGGGCATTCCGATCACCCTGGTGTTGTTGACCGCGCTGCTGGTGCACCTGCTGGGCTACTGGCGGCTGCAGCGGGAAGTGAGCAGCCGTCGGCGACTGGAAAAGCGCCTGGCCGACGTCACCGGCAACCTGCCCGCAGTGGTGTACCAGATGCGACGCGCGGCCGATGGCGGCCTTGATTTCCCCTACGTTGCCGGCGACATGCAGCCGCTGTTCGGCATCGACCACGACAAGGCGATGGCCTCGGCGCAGGCGGTGCTGGATGCGATCGATGCGCGTGACGTGGCCGACGTGCAGGCCGCCATCGAACGGGCGGCGCGCGATTTCCTGCCCTTCGAGCTCGAGTTCCGCACCGTCGGCATGCCGCAATCGCCGCGCTGGGTACGCAGCCAGGCCCAGCCGTACGCGGCCGATGCCGGTATGGTCACCTGGAGTGGCTACTGGGTGGACATCAGCGAGGCGCGCGCACAGGCCGACGCATTGGAAGCGGCGATGGCCGCGGCCGAGCAGGCGGCCGAGGCGAAGGCCCGCTTCCTGGCGACCATGAGCCACGAGATCCGCACGCCGATGAGCGGCGTGCTGGGGATGCTGGAGATGCTTGCCCATACGGCCCTGCAACCGGCCCAGCGCACGCAACTGGAGGAAGCGGAATCGGCCGCCCAGTCGCTGCGGCAGATGCTGGACGACATCCTCGATTACGCCAAGATGGATGCCGGTGCACTGCGCCTGGATCCGTTGCCACTGCCGTTGCGCCCGCTGCTGGAATCGCTGCAGCAGCGCTACGCCAGGCAGGCTGCGGCCAAGGGCCTCGGCCTGCGGCTGGAACTCGACGTGCGGCTGGCGGCCACCCACGAGGTGGACGGACTGCGGCTGCGCCAGGTGCTGGAGAACCTGCTGGACAATGCCATCGCCTTCACCAGCGAAGGGGAGGTGGTGCTGCGCGCGGAGGTGCTGGAAGGAAGTTCGCCGAGCCTGCAGGAACTGCGCCTGCAGGTCATCGACAGCGGCATCGGGATGCAGCCGCAACAGGTGCAGGCGTTGTTCCAGCCCTTCACCGAAGTAGACCCCAGCGCGCCGCACCACCAGGGTGGCATCGGCCTGGGACTGACGCTCTGCCAACGCCTGGTGCAGCTGATGGGCGGGCGCCTGCTGGTTCACAGCGTGGCGGGTAAGGGAACCGAGGTCGACGTGCTGCTGCCGCTGCCGGTGGCCAGCGATGATGACCTGGTGGCCAGCGCGCCGGGGCCGGGCAGCGTCCCGCCGTTGCCGGTGCACCTGCGAACGGCGCGGGTCCTGGTGGTGGAAGACCACCCCACCGCACAGGCGATGATGGCTTGGCGCCTGCAGCAGCTTGGTGTATCGCACGCGGTCGCGGGCGATGGCCGGGAAGGGCTGGAACTGCTGGCCGCCTCCGCCTTCGACATGGTGATCAGTGATTGCCGCATGCCGGTCATGGATGGCTATGCGTTCACCCGCCTGCTGCGCGAGCGCGAACAACGCCAGGGCGTTCGGCGCCTGCCGGTGGTGGCGTTGACGGCCAGCCTGCTGGAGCAGGACCTGCGGCGTTGCCGTGAAGCGGGCATGGATGAAGTGCTGACCAAGCCGTTGTCGCTGGCCCAGCTGCGGCAGTGCCTGCTGCGCTGGTTGCCGGCCTCGCCGGTGGGCGCCGCCGGCGCCTAGCGCGCGTTCTGCTGCAGGTATTCGATGACCAGCCGGCGCCGCTCCGGATCCGGGAACGCGTTGTACATGCGCGTGCCCGGCACGCTGGCGCCCGGTGAACGCAGGAAGGCGTCCAACGTCTGTTCGCTCCACACGATGTCCGCTGCACGCATGCCATCGGAGTACGCATAGCCGGCCAGGCTGCCTGCGCGCCGTCCGAACACACCATGCAGGTTGGGGCCATAGCGGTTGATGCCACCGGCGTGCACGGTATGGCAGCCGGCGCAGATGGCGAAGGCGCGCTCGCGCTCCAGCGCGGCGGCCTGCTCCGGATCCTGCGGCGCAGGCGCGCCACAGGCACTCAACCCGACGATGCTGGCCAACAACAGCAGGATCCGCATCGTCGCATCACATGCCGGCGTAGTTCGGGCCGCCGCCACCCTGCGGGGCCACCCACACGATGTTCTGGGTCGGGTCCTTGATGTCGCAGGTCTTGCAGTGCACGCAGTTCTGCGCGTTGATCTGCAGGCGCTGGTCGCCCTCGCTGCCGACGAATTCGTACACCCCTGCCGGGCAGTAGCGCGCTTCGGGTCCGGCGTACTCGGCCAGGTTGACCTGCACCGGAATACGGGCGTCCTTCAGCGTCAGGTGGCTGGGCTGGTCTTCGGCATGGTGGGTGCTGCTCAGGAACACCGAGCTGAGCTTGTCGAAGGTCAGCACGCCATCCGGCTTGGGATAGTCGATCCTGGTGTGCTGTGCCGCCGGCTCCAGGCAGGCGTGGTCCGGGGTGCTGTGGCGCAGCGTCCACGGCGCGTTGCGGATGCCCAGCTTGGGCAGCAGCCACTGCTCGATCCCGGTCATCAGCGTGGCCACCGCCTGGCCCTTCTTGAACCACTGCTTGAAGTTCTTGGACTGCTGCAGCTCGGCATGCAGCCAGCTGGATTCGAACGCCTGCGGATAGGCACTGAGCTCATCGTGCTGGCGGCCCGCGGCGAGTGCATCGAAGGCGGCGTCGGCGGCCAGCATGCCGGTCTTCAGCGCCGCGTGGCTGCCCTTGATGCGGCTGGCGTTGAGGTAGCCGGCTTCGCAGCCGACCAGCGCTCCGCCCGGGAACACGGTTTTCGGCAGCGACAGCAGGCCACCGGCGGTGATCGCCCGTGCGCCGTAGCCGATGCGCTTGCCGCCTTCCAGGTGCGTGCGGATCGCCGGGTGGGTCTTGAAGCGCTGGAACTCTTCGAACGGGCTCAACCAAGGGTTCCTGTAGTCCAGCCCCACTACGTAGCCGATGGACACCTTGCCACCTTCGGCGTGGTACAGGAACGCGCCACCGTAGGTGCTGCCGTCCAGTGGCCAGCCCGCCGCGTGCACCACCAGGCCGGGCTCGTGCTTGGCCGGGTCGATCTGCCACAGCTCCTTGATGCCGATGCCGTACGCCTGCGGATCGCGGCCTTCATCCAGCTTGAAGCGGTTGATCAGCTGGCGGCCGAGGTGACCACGCGAGCCCTCGGCGAAGACGGTGTACTTGGCGAGCAGTTCCATGCCGCGCTCGTAATTGGGGCCATGGCGGCCATCCTTCTCGATGCCCATGTCGCCGGTGGCCACGCCGATGACTTCACCGTTCGCCCCGTACAGCACTTCGGCAGCGGCAAAGCCGGGGAAGATCGCCACCTCCAGCGCCTCGGCCTGCTGGGCCAGCCAGCGGCCCACTTCGCCCAGGCTGACGATGTAGTTGCCTTCGTTGTGGAAGCACTCGGGCAACAGCGGCTTGGGCGTGGTGCGCGCGCCGGTTTCACTGAGGAACAGGAACTCGTCGCGGGTGACTTTCTGCTTCAGCGGCGCGCCGCGTTCGGCCCAGTCCGGGAACAGCTCGGCCAGTGCACGCGGATCCATCACCGCGCCGGACAGCAGGTGCGCGCCCGGCTCGGAGCCCTTTTCCAGCACGCACACCGACAGTTCGCTGCCGGCTTCAATGGCACGCTGGCGCAGGCGGATGGCCGTGGCCAGGCCGGCGGGGCCGGCGCCGACGACGACGACATCGAATTCCATCACTTCGCGTGGGGGCAGTTCGGTGGCTTCTGCGCTCATGGATGACCTGACTCTTGGGTAGACCGCCCTGCTGCAGGGGCGGTGGTTGCCTTGGAATAACGCACGTGCTGCCACGGCGAAACGGATGTTTGAATCCATCAGGTTAACGGCTGGCCGACGGATCGGCCAGTTGCCCGGCGCGATGTGGGCTGCATCGATGGCAGGGCGCGCGCTGCGGGCCCGGGATGCTGCAATGCAGCAGGTGCGCCACGTCGCGTGCGAACCGTTGACGCCGTCCGGTATAGCGCGCATCGCCACCAATGTTCGCCTTCATCGTTTGTCTTGAACGATGCGCGTTCTGAGCAGGCCATCGCCCACTGAAACAGCCACTTATTCCTACGCTGTAGCGGACCGTGGGATGAGAGGAATGCGCGATGTCACGCCGGCAGGTCCGCGACGCATCAGGGTTTTACGCGGTGCCTGGCCGCGTAGACCAGAGGACGGCGCGGCAGGACCCGGTACGGTGTGGCCACCTGACGTCGGCGCACCTTGCCCTGGTCTGGGTGCTGGCACGCGTGGCGGATTGCCTGGCCGGTGCCGGCATGACCTGCCTGCTTCTGGTGTTCTCCCCGCAGAAGCTCGACCAGGGCAAGTTCGGCGAGCTGGATCGTCAGTTGGCCGGGCAGCAGGCAGGTCTCAACGCGCTGACGGTGGAGGAATACCTCGGCGCGCGCGCGCGCTTCGACCCCCGTGCCCGCGATCCCCAGGTTGCGCGACGTGCGCGCAGCTCGTGGCGGAGCAAACTGGCCGCTGCGCACGGTGAGGCGCTTGCCGGGCAGGGCATCGCCCCGGCCGAAGCGGGCGAGCGCGCCGCGCTGCTGGCTGATCAGCAGATGCGCAGCCTGCACGCGCTGCATAATCCGGACCGGGTCGTGGGCGGGCACGATCTGATCGGCGACTTCGGCGACGGCCAGGTCAACTGCACCATCGGCCGCCAATGGACGCTGGCACGCCGGGGAGAGAGCTCGCGCGTACAGCAGCTGGATGCTGCCGCATCGCGGGTGCCGGAGTGGCTGCGCGGAAGCACGCGGATGAACGGGCAGCTGGTACGGGAATCGCCCGCCGTCCTCGACGCCGCACTGTGCCACCACCACAATGACCACGATTCCGGCCCACCTGGTGCACCCGATGCGACTTGATCCCTGCGACCTGTTCGATGTCCGTTCCCTGCTCAGCGAAGAAGAGCGCGCCGTGCAGGACAGCGTGGCGCGCTTCGTCGACCAGCGCGTGCTGCCGATCATCGGCGACTGCTTCGACCAGGCGCGTTTTCCCGCTGAACTGGTGCCGGAGATCGCAGCACTTGGCCTGCTCGGCGCGACCCTGCCGGCGGAATACGGCGGTGGGGGCATGGACGCGGTGGCCTACGGGCTGATCTGCCAGGAACTGGAGCGCGGCGATTCCGGCCTGCGCAGTTTCGTGTCGGTGCAGAGCTCGCTGTGCATGCATCCGATCTTCGCCTACGGCAGCCAAGCGCAACGCCTGCGGTGGTTGCCGGCGATGGCTCGCGGTGAAGTCATCGGCTGCTTCGGCCTGACCGAAGCGCATGGCGGATCGGACCCTTCCAGCATGAAGACACGTGCGGTGCGCGACGGTGACCAATGGCGGCTGGACGGCAGCAAGATGTGGATCACCAATGCGCCCATCGCCGACCTGGCCATTGTCTGGGCGCAGACCGAAGACGGTGTACAGGGCTTCGTACTGGAGCGCGGGATGGAGGGATTCAGCGTGCAGGACATCGGCCGCAAGATGAGCCTGCGGGCGTCGTCCACGGGCGCCTTGTTCTTCGACCAGGTCCGCGTGCCGGAGGCCAACCGGCTGGCGGGGGTGGTGGGCATGAAGGGCCCGCTGGGCTGCCTGAACCAGGCGCGGTTCGGCATCAGCTGGGGGCCGATCGGCGCAGCCAGTGCCTGCCTGCGCGAGGCGCTGGCGTACGCCGGCGAACGCGAACTGTTCGGGCGGCCGCTGGCGGCCACGCAGAGCGCCCAGGTCAAGCTGGCCGACATGGCCCGGCGGATCACCGGTGCACAGCTGCTGGCCCTGCAGCTGGGCCGGCTGAAGGAGGCGGGCCGGCTGCAGCCGCAGCAGGTAAGCCTGGCCAAGTGGAACAACTGCCGGATGGCGATCGACATCGCGCGTGAGTGCCGTGACCTGCTGGGCGCGGCGGGGATCACCACCGAGCATGCCGCGATACGGCATGCGCTCAACCTGGAATCGGTGATCACCTACGAAGGCACCGAGACGGTGCACCAGCTGGTGATAGGCCGCGAACTGACCGGCATCAACGCGTTCTGAGGGTGTTTTTTTCGCTTGCGCGCGGCATTCAGGCAACGGCAACGTCAAAAGCTGCAGGGTTGCTGGTTTGGTGGGGCGGGGTGGCTGTGCAGGACACGCCGTGAATCCGTCCATGGAGGCTCGCTTTTCGCATCCCTGCGAA
>Ga0308158_10002544_pt1 | contig 17050 bp, 20 predicted proteins | sample PhyBR2_FD_201038 | JGI IMG/M metagenome (GOLD analysis project Ga0308158, IMG submission 201038) | Phyllosphere microbial communities from UC Gill Tract Community Farm, Albany, California, United States - DLSLB.R2 | ecosystem: Host-associated > Plants > Phyllosphere > Unclassified | place: USA... | reverse complement strand
AAAAAAATTATTAACAACTTATTTACAAAAACAAAATAATATCATTAATGCTTACAAATCTTTTTTCTAAAAGCAGACCTATAGGGTATGTGGTTATAGGGTTAATGCTTTTGGCAACTTACATTTTACATCTTTTAAGCGATTTAAAATGGTTGCAGTCGCCGGCGGTAATTATAGAGAAAAGCTTTTTGTTTGTAGTTGTGGCATTTTCGGTTTTGCTGATACAGTTTATTACCGTAAAAAACTATCTGGCAGTTAACAACCTTTATTCGCTGTTTTTGTACGCGTGTTTTTTAATTTTGTTTCCTACTTTTTATGATGATGCCCAACTGATTATTGCAAATTTGCTGGTACTTTTGGCATTGCGAAGAGTTATTTCGCTACAAACCTTAAACGAACCAAAAATTAAGATTTTCGATGCCAGCCTGTGGATTTTTGTTGCAACGCTGTTTGAATCATGGACAATTCTTTATTTTGTAATGATCTACCTTGCAATAATCTGGTACGTTAATCAGGATTACCGCAATTGGATTATTCCTCTGATAGCCTTGTTAACTGTTACTATATTATTTTACACTTACAGCCTTTTTTACAATATTGATTTGGTAGAATTTTGGACAGATAAGTACGATGTTGGCTTTAATTTTAGTTATTTCGAAAACGTTTATCAAAACATCGCACTGTCTTTTCTGGCAACAATTGCCGTTTTGTTTACCGTTTATCAGCTGACTAATTTAAAAAGCATCGCCACCAATCAGTTAACCATTTACAAAAACATTGTACTTTGCTTTGTTATTGGTGCTGCGATTTATATCATCACTCCAGAAAAATCAAACGGATTGCTGGTTTTTACTTTCTTTCCGTTATCAATTATTGGTGGGAATTTTATTGCAAACACACCTATTAAATGGGTTAAAGAAGCTGTTTTAGCTACAATATTAGGAGTAAGTTTACTGCTGTTTTTGTTGAAATTATAGCTTTTCGCCATAAGCTAGATCGCCTGCATCGCCAATCCCGGGAATAATGTATTTGTTTTCGTTTAAAGAATCGTCTAAACTGGCAACCCACAAATGAATATTTTCGGGCAGATGTTCCTTTAAATATTCAATACCTTCGGGTGCTGCAATAACAACGCAAATATGAATTTCCTTTGGATGTTCCTTCTTCATTAACTGATCAAAAACAGCAACCATTGAATGTCCTGTTGCTAACATTGGATCCAACAAAAGCAGACATTTATCTTTAAATGACGGTGCTGCCTGATATTCCACTAAAATCTCCTCGGCTCCATGCGTTCTGGTTGCAGATACAAATCCGTTTTCAGCATCATCAAAAAAACTCATAAAACCGGTATGTAAAGCCAATCCGGCACGTAATATCGAACACAAAACAACCTCATCTTTAATCAGCATGGTATCTTTTGTACCCAACGGTGTTGTAATCGAGGTCACTGTATACGAAAGTTTCTTACTTAATTCGTACGCCATAATCTCGCCTATTCGTTCCATATTTTTACGAAAACGCATCGAATCGTTTTGCACTTTAACATCACGCAACTGCGCCAAAAAATGATTTAAAATACTGTTCTGCTCTGATATGTAGTGAATATGCATAAGTTTACCAATGAATTTTGTTGTTGTAAAAGTATTAAAAGTATATTTGTAAATAAAAATTATAACAATGTTTGCAGAATTAGCTTTTCCTGTTTTTGAAAAAAGTATCGAAGATTACCACCAATTTGACGATGTTAACCAACCAATAGCAAACCCGTACGAAAAAGGTTCTATTGAACATTTGCTGTATGCAAAAAACTGGGTTGATACCGTACAATGGCATTATGAAGATATTATTCGCGATCCGCAGATTGATCCTGTTGCTGCTTTGGTTTTAAAGCGTAAAATTGATGCATCGAACCAGGTAAGAACGGATATGGTTGAATATATCGACAGTTATTTTTTAGATAAATACAAAAACGTTCAGGTTAAGCCAAATGCTAGAATAAACACCGAAAGTCCGGCTTGGGCAATGGATCGTTTGTCTATTTTGGCATTAAAGATCTACCACATGCAAGAAGAAGCTACGCGCCCAGATGCATCGGCAGATCACCGTGCAAAATGTCAGTCAAAATTAGATGTTCTTTTAGAGCAAAAACAAGATATGTTTACATCGATCAGCCAATTGATTGAAGATATAGAAAACGGCGACAAATTCATGAAAGCTTACAAGCAAATGAAGATGTATAACGACGAAGAATTGAATCCGGTATTGTATCAAAATAAAAAATAAGTACTTTTGAAAGACTTTCTTAAACAGAAAGTCTTTTTTACTATGAACAAACTTTTAAAAATAGCGCAGGTATTCGTTTTTACCATTTTAATACTTTTAATTGGGGTGTTTATATGGCAGTTTTTCGATGCTTACGCCAAATTACTTTTTATTCCGTTGGGCTTTTTAAGTATTTATTACCTGTTGATTTATCTGTTTGCAAAACTGTTGCCGCAAAACCATTCAAAAGTGTGGTTTTATGTAGGAATTTTCTTTATGATTATTCCGTTGCTGGCTTTTTCAATGGCTTATAAACCCGTTTTAGAATTTTCGTACAATATTTTGCAGACTTTAGGCAATTAAAATGAAGCATATTTTAGTAATACGATTATCAGCGATGGGTGATGTTGCTATGACGGTTCCTGTTATACGATCGCTTATTCAGCAACATAATAATGTAAAAGTTACGGTGGTTTCGCGACCTTTCTTTAAACCTTTTTTTGATGATCTTGATCGGGTTGATTTTTTTGGAGTCGATCTAGAAAACCGTCATAAAGGCTTTTTTGGAATTTACAGATTATATAAAGATCTAAAAAAGCTGAAAATTGATTTTGTTGCCGATTTTCATAATGTATTGCGATCTAAAATACTTCGTACCTTTTTTAAATCAAACGGAACAAAAACAGCGTTTACAGATAAAGGCAGAAAAGAAAAAAAGGAATTAACCCGATTAGAAAAAAAAGTATTAAAACCAGTAAAATCAATGGTTGAACGTCATGTTGATACATTGGCGCAATTAGGTTTTAAGGTTGATCTATCAAAAATATCTTTTACAGAAAAACCGGTTTTATCTGATGAAATTCTGACTGTAACTGCCGAAAAATCAAACAACAAATGGATTGGAATTGCACCTTTTGCACAATATCAAACAAAAGTATATCCAACCGAATTAATGCAAAAGGTTATTTTAGATCTTTCGGCAAATCAAAATCATAAAATTTTCTTGTTTGGTGGAAAAAATGAATTAAATTCGTTAAAAAACCTTCAGCAAAATCTCGAAAACGTTATATTAATTGCCAATAAACTCACTTTTAAACAAGAATTAGAGTTTATTCCGCATTTAGATGTTATGCTTTCAATGGATTCGGGTAATGCGCATATCGCAGCAATGTACGGCATAAAAGTTGTTACGTTATGGGGAAACACGCATCCGTTTGCAGGTTTTGTACCGTTTAACCAACCATTAGAAAACAGTTTGATTCCAGATTTAGAGAAATATCCGTTTTTACCGACATCGGTTTACGGAAACAAAATTGTGACAGGCTACCAAGATGTTATGCAAAGTATAACACCCGAAGAAGTTGTTGCAAAAATTAGTACGAATTTATACGAATGAAAGATTTAATAGAAAAAAGCATTGGGCTGCTAAAAGATTTAATTAAAACACCGTCGTTTAGTAAAGAAGAAGACAATACAGCCGCAATTATTGATACTTATATAAAGAGTTTTGGCGTTGAAACATACCGCGAATTAAATAATGTTTGGGCGTTTAACAAGTATTACGATCCGTTAAAACCGACTATTTTATTAAACTCACACCACGATACGGTTCGTCCGAATATCGATTATACGCGTGATCCTTTTTTAGCGGAGATAATCGATGGAAGATTATATGGTTTGGGATCAAATGATGCCGGCGGATGTCTGGTTTCGTTGATTTCTACCTTTCTGCATTATTACAATCAGCCTAATTTAAAATACAATGTAGTGATTGCTGCAACTGCCGAAGAAGAAATTTTAGGCTTGCACGGTTTGGAATTTGTGGTTCCAAAATTAGGCGCGTTAGACTTTGCAATAGTTGGCGAACCAACACAGATGCATTTGGCTGTTGCCGAAAAAGGTTTGATGGTTTTAGAATGTAAAGCTTCAGGAAAATCAGGACACGCAGCGCGTAACGAAGGCGAAAACGCCATTTACAACGCTATTGAAGATATTTTGTGGTTTAAAACGTTTGAATTTCCTAAACAGTCTGAAATGTTTGGACCGATAAAAATGTCGGTTACCATGATAAATTCCGGAACACAGCACAACGTAGTTCCATCGAGCTGCGATTTTGTGGTAGATGTTCGTATTACCGATGCTTACACCAACGAAGAAGTTTTAGATATTATTAAGGCGCACACTAAATGCGACATTAAGCCGAGATCAACTCGTTTGCGTCCGTCGTTTATTTCGTTAGATCATCCGATTGTAAAAGCCGGAATGAATTTAGGCAGAACAACATACGGCTCGCCTACTACAAGTGATCAGGCAGTATTAAAAATTCCATCATTAAAATTAGGACCGGGAAATTCTGCTCGTTCACACACCGCAGATGAATTTGTATATGTTAACGAAATTGAAGAAGGTGTAGAACTGTATATTAAGATTTTAGATCAGTTGGTGTTATGATAAAACTACTACTTTTATTTATTGTTTTATTCAATTTTAATTTTGCTGTCGCTCAAACACAGTTCATTGATAAAATTAAAGAAATTGACAAAGCAATTCCAAATCATACAGGCTGGAAAATGAATCTTTTAATCAATTCTTAATAGAAAAACAATCAATAGATCAAGAGGTTTTTAATTCGTTCTCCGACAAACTTATTCATTCTAAAAACCTTGTATACTATATATATTTTGGCAGTATTCCTTCTCATGGAAAAACTCATGTAGGAGTTATCATCCGCGTAAAAGACCTAGATACAAATAAAACTCTAAATCATTTCATTTCTAAAATTGATAATGAAAGAGATTTATCTAACAAAAATGATAATGAATTTGATGAAGAATATTTTAATTTCTTAAGCAATGATTATACAAAAACAAAAGGATTAAATATTTTAAAGTACACAGATGGTTCAGAAACATTTCATTCTTTAAATTATCATATGATCGAATTTATTTATGAAATTAATTTAGATGCTGTTTCAAATGGAATGATTTTTAGCTCTTTCAATTACTACGCTTCGGAAAAGATGATGGGAGATTTTTTTGAAGAATAGTAAGGTCTGTCTAAAAATCCCCAATATTTGCTTTTATCGGCATTACCATAAACTGCTTTTTATACTGGTTGTCTTTTGTAGCAACATTCCAACGGGTTGATGCAATTACACGCACTGCTTCTTTATAAAAACTGTTTTCTACCGAAATTTCTTTAGGCGAAAATTCAAATGCTTTACCGTCTTCACTCACTGCAAATACAACATAAAACACAAAATAAGGCTTCTTTTTTGCCGTTTTGGGTATATCTTCTTTTTTTACGTTGTTGTAATTAAAATTATTGTTTACGTAATAGTACAAATCTTCGGTATTTCCGCCGGCATAATTTGCATCTTTAACAACAGGCTTGTACGGAAAAACCAATGTATCCTGAGCAAATGCTGATAAATTGCTAAAAACTAAAAATAATAAAATACTTAAATTTCTCATAACTGTTGTAGTTTTTGAAGGTTCTCCAACGCTTTACTGATTGATTTTATATGATCGAACGTTAACAGCAATCGCAAGCCGTTTTTAGTTTGTTTTTCTTTTAACGTTGCCAATTTTGGATACAGCTGAATAAACTGTAATACTTTGCGGAATTGTGCCGATTGATAATACATAGACTGTTGATCGCTTACAAAATAACCAATCATTTTACCTTGTTTCAGCACTAGTTTTTCTATTCCGGCTTTTGATGCGATCCATTTTATACGGACAGAATCTAACAGGTTTACTACTTGTCTTGGCAACGCACCAAAACGGTCGATCAATTTGTTTTGAAAAGCGATTAATTCTTCTTCGGTTTTCAAAGTTGCCAGTTCGTTATACAGCGTTAATCGTTCGGAAACATTGTTGATGTATTCATCTGGAAACAAAATCTCAAAATCAGATTCTATCACAATATCTTTTACATATTCTTTGATATCGATATTCTGTTCTTCTTCGTATAAATCCTTGAATTCATTTTCTTTCAGTTCATCAATCGCTTCATTCATGATTTTCTGATAGGTTTCAAAACCAATTTCATTAATAAAACCACTTTGTTCGCCACCCAAAATATCACCCGCACCACGAATCTCCAAATCTTTCATGGCAATATTAAATCCACTGCCCAAATCGCTAAATTGTTCCAATGCCGAAATACGTTTACGCGCTTCTTCGGTCATTACACTATAAGGCGGCGTGATAAAATAACAGAATGCCTTTTTATTGCTTCGACCAACGCGACCACGCATTTGATGTAAATCGCTCAAACCGAAATTGTTAGCATTGTTAATAAATATCGTGTTTGCGTTAGGAACATCCAATCCACTTTCAATAATCGTTGTAGCAACCAAAACATCAAATTCGCCTTCCATGAACGATAAAAGCAGATCTTCTAACTTTTTCCCTTCCATTTGTCCGTGTCCAATTCCCACTTTTGCATGTGGAACCAAGCGTTGGATCATTCCGGCAACTTCCTTAATATTTTCAATTCTGTTATTAATGAAATAAACCTGTCCGCCACGTTCAATTTCGTACGCAATAGCATCGCGAATAACTTCTTCGTTAAATCCAACCACATTTGTTTCAATAGGATATCGGTTTGGCGGCGGCGTTGTAATTACTGATAAATCTCGCGCTGCCATTAACGAAAATTGTAATGTTCTAGGAATTGGCGTTGCGGTAAGTGTTAAAGTATCGATGTTTTCACCAATGGTTTTTAATTTGTCTTTTACGGCAACTCCGAATTTTTGTTCTTCATCAATCACCAATAATCCCAAATCTTTAAAAACCACATTTTTATTAACCAACTGATGCGTTCCAATTAAAATATCGACCTTTCCTTCTGCCAGATCTTTCAAGGTTTCAGCTTTTTGTTTTGCAGTTTTAAATCGATTTAAATACGCAACATTCACGGGCATATCCTTTAAACGCTCGGTAAAGGTTTTATGATGCTGAAATGCCAAAATAGTTGTGGGCACCAAAACAGCGACTTGTTTGCCGTTATCGACCATTTTAAAGGCGGCACGAATGGCAACTTCGGTTTTTCCAAAGCCAACATCGCCACAAACCAAACGGTCCATTGGTCGCTCGTTTTCCATATCAGCCTTCACTTCAATAGTAGATTTTAACTGATCGGGCGTGTCTTCGTAAATAAACGAACTTTCTAATTCTGCCTGTAAATAACTGTCGGGCGCACATGCAAAACCTTTCTCTAATCGGCGTTTTGCGTACAGTTTTATAAGGTTGAACGCAATGTGTTTTACACGCGCTTTTGTTTTTTGCTTTAAGGCTTTCCAAGCACCCGATCCAATTTTGTAAATCTTTGGCGGCGTACCTTCTTTACCGTTGTATTTTGATATTTTATGTAGCGAGTGTATCGAAACGTACACAATATCGTTATCGGCATAAACAAGCTTAATAGCTTCCTGTTTCTTGCCTTCCACATCAATTTTCTGTAAACCGCCAAACTTTCCAATTCCGTGGTCAATATGCGTTACATAATCGCCCACCGAAAGTGTGGTAAGCTCTTTCAACGTAATGGTTTGCTTTTTGGTGTAGCCGTTTTTTATGCTGAATTTATGGTATCGTTCAAAAATCTGGTGATCGGTATAACAAGCGATTTGATTTACTTTGTCGATAAAACCCTGAAACAAAGGCATTACAACGGTTTTATACTGCTGAATACTTTTGTTTTGATCTTTTAAGCTGCTGAAAATTTCTTTGAAACGTTTACTTTGCGATTCACTTGAGCAATACAGATAATTGGTGTATCCGTTTGATGTATTCTGGTTCAGGTTTTCAATAAGCAAATCGAACTGTTTATTGAACGACGGTTGCGGATTGAAATGAAAATCGACCGAAAAATTGGGTGTGAAAAAGTTTTGCTGTGCCAGTTCAACCACCGTAAAATCATCGGCTTTTTGAAGGAATTCTGCCGAAGGCAAAAACATTTGTTCAGGTGCTAAATGCTGAACATCTTTATTTAATTTATCGAAAGCTTCGGTTGCTTTCTGAAACATTTTGGTAAGTTGTTCCTTTACTAAAACAGTGTTTTGAATGAACAAAACGGTATTTGGGCTGATGTAGTTTAAGAAACTTTCGCGGTTTTCCTGCAAAAATTTATTCTCTACATTTGGTATAATCGTGATTTTTTTATTGGTTTCGATCGAAAGTTGTGTTTCCACATCAAAAGCACGAATGCTGTCGATTTCATTCCCGAAAAATTCAATTCGATACGGGTTTTCGTTCGAAAAAGAAAATACATCGATAATTCCTCCACGAACGGAAAATTCACCAGGTTCCGAAACAAAATCAACACGTTTAAAATTATATTCAAACAAAACCTCGTTCACAAAATCGATCGTCATTTTATCGTTAACGGCAATTTTCAAGGTGTTTTTATCTAATTGTTTACGCGTAACCACTTTTTCAAACAAAGCATCAGCGTACGAAACAATGACAACCGGTTTTTTTCGAGCATTTAATCTATTTAAAACTTCGGCACGCAACAAAACATTCGCATTATCTGTTTCTTCGATTTGATAAGGTCTGCGGTACGAGCCCGGATAAAACAGCACATAATCTTTGGAAATCAAGTTTTCGAGATCATTCAAATAATAAGCGGCTTCTTCTTTATCGTTAAAAATCAACAAAAAATGCTGATCGGATTCTTTAAACAACGCCTGAATTTGAAACGACAATGCCGAACCGATAAATCCTTTTGCATGAATTTTATTACCTAACTTGTTAAGCTGCCGCTGTAATTGCTGCGTTTTTGTTGCTTGTTCAAATACTTTTTTAATACTCATTATTCTGTAGGTAAGGCATTTAAAGTGGCACGTTTAATAGTATCCATAGGTTGAATTAGTTGATCTTCGCCAACTTCTTTCGGTATTTTTGATTTAATTTCGAACTCGTTAAACTGATTAATGATCGAATTGGTGCTTTTTTGAATATTTAAAAGCAATGTATTTATTTCCTTGATATTCAAAGGTTCTAATTCCAACTGCATATTCAGATTTTGAATATGGGTTTCCAACAAAGAAAAACGTGCTTTGGTTTCGGGTCTGTTGTACATTTCGGGAATATCGTTTTTTAAAACCGCTGATCGTTCAACCAAAGCGTTCGATTTATGAATAAGATTTCGAAGTCCTGCATTGGGCGTTATCGTTAATTCGTTCACATAATTTCGCCAGTTCTCCCAATTGTTTAATTTAGAACTCGTCGCTGGGTTTGAAACAGCTACGGTAAACTTCCACTTTTCATGAATGTTCTTAACCATAGAATCTTGCGAAATTTTGCTGGTTACATTGGGTGTGGCTGCCACCTCTTTTTCACAACTAATTACAGCTATTGCAAGCAGTATTAAAACAAATATATATTTCATAAAAATGATATCTAAAACAAACCACAAAATTACTAATATTGACGGTATGAAATAGTTTAAACAACAAATATTAAGATGCTTTTGAGGAATTTTTGCAAAAGATCTAAAAAAAATAGTTACAAAAGCTATCTTTGTAAAAGAAATTAAACAACATGATCGATACCAAAATATTAATTATTGGAGCTTGCGGACAGATAGGCTCTGAACTAACCTTAAAATTACGCGAATTATACGGAACGGATAACGTAATAGCATCTGACATTAGAAAAGGTGAACAAGATGTTTTTAAAACCGGTCCTTTTGAAATTGTAGATGCCATGAACTACGAGCAGGTTGAAGCTTTAGTTGACAAATACAAAGTTGACGAAGTGTATTTAATGGCGGCTTTACTTTCTGCTACCGCAGAGAAAAATCCGGCTTTTGCATGGGATTTAAACATGAATTCGCTTTTCCACGTGCTAAATTTGGCGAAAGAAGGTAAAATTAAAAAGATATTCTGGCCATCGAGCATTGCAGTTTTCGGACCAACAACTCCAAAACATGATACACCACAATACACTGTAATGGAACCATCTACCGTTTATGGAATTTCTAAACAAGCTGGCGAACGCTGGTGCGAATATTACTTTAATAAATATGGTGTTGATGTAAGATCTATTCGTTATCCAGGATTAATTTCATGGAAAACTCCTCCAGGTGGTGGCACAACAGATTATGCTGTTGATATTTACTACAAAGCAGTTGCCGACAATAAATACACTTGTTTTTTATCTGAAAATACCGAATTACCAATGATGTATATGGATGATGCCATTCGTGCAACCGTTGGAATTATGCAGGCAGATAAAGAAAAAATCAAGATTCGCTCATCGTACAACTTATCCGCAATGAGTTTTACTCCGAAAGAAATTGCAGCAGTTATTGCAAAGGAAAAACCAGGTTTCGAGATTTCGTACGAACCAGATTTCCGTCAGGCAATTGCAGATTCTTGGCCAAGCAGCATTAACGATGCCGAAGCACGAAAAGATTGGAACTGGCAACACGATTACGATTTGGAAAGCATGACAAAAGTTATGTTGGAAAATTTATCTAAATAACGACGCTCTTTTAAAAATTATTTTTTATCATTGTAAATTATAAAAATTTATTACATTAGCATAAAAAATACATAAACTATAAACAAATAACCATGAAAAAAGTATTTTCACTTTTATTAATAATATTACCATTAATGCTTTTAACAGTATCTTGCCACGAAGAAGAAGATCCAATTGTTAAAACAACCCCTTATTCTAAATACAAAGGTCCTTGGTCTGGAACTTATTCAGGTGGAGATTCAGGTGTTATTGAATTTTCCGTAAAAGATGACGGAACCATTACTGGGACTATAGAATCTGACAAATTCCCTGAATCTGATTTATCACTAAAAGGAAAAGTAACTATTGAAGGAAATGTCAACATACGAATTATGTATATTGATGAGATAGATTTTGGAGGGTTTACCGGAATAATGACAGAATCTAATGCTTCAGGTACGTGGATAAATACTGGCGCTGGAAATATAACAGGAACTTGGACAGCAGCTAAATAGAATTAATTACGCATAATAAAAAAGGTCATCAAAATATTTTGATGACCTTTTTTGTTTGACTATTAAATAATAACAGAATACTTTTTATTATATTAGTAATCAGATAACTAATATAATATTTTATGAAAAAAATTACATTTACATTACTTATTCTATTGGGTTTAACTTTTAATGTACAAGCCCAATTTGTTAATGAAAATTTTGATTCGCTTCAAAATTATGCATTACCTAACGGATGGAGCACTAAATTTACCGATAATTTTATTGGAATAGATGATTATTACACCGCTTGTAGTGGCACACAATATTTGTATGCTCATATTTATAAAAATGAAACAACCGAAATTACAACATCACGAGATAACACTATATTTCCTGGAATTCCAACAATTAGTTTTAATTTAAAAATAATGGACTATAATTTAAAAACGCCTTTCGTGGGTGATTTTGGAACGATTGAAATGTTATATTCTGTTGATAATGGAGCTAATTGGTACAATGGCATAGCCACAAATATTTCAAACTTTACACCTTCAAAAAATTGCCAACTTCTTTCACATACGGTTACTACAGGGTATATTACAAGTTTAAATAACTTTAGAGTAAAATTCAAATTTGTTCATAATTCGGGCGATTGGGAAGCTATTATAGACGATTTTAAGGTGGATCTAGAATTTACTTCTGCTGCTACCCCAACTTTAGATTTAGCAAGTTTAAGTGTTTATCCAAATCCTGTTTCAGATAGGCTAAATATTTCTTATAAAGAAAACATATCTAATTTAACTGTTTATGATTTATCGGGCAGATCTGTAAAGTCGCTTACAACAAATAACAGTACTAATTCAATAGATGTTTCTGATTTAAAACCTGGTATCTATATGTTAAGAATTGAAACTGAAAACAAGAATGTTTCTACCGTGAAATTTATAAAAAGATAACATAAAAAAATCCACTTCTAAAACGAAGTGGATTTTTTGTTTTCTTTCATTGCTTCAATATTTTCAGAAGCCTCGCTTAATGCTATTTTGTACCATTCTTCCATTAAAGGAAATATTTCTTTAGAAACCTTTTCTATCGGTTCATAAAAAACCGATTCATCTAGTTTTTCTTTTGATACTATCAAATTATTGAAATTTATCTTTTGGAACAAGTTCAGAAAAACCGAAATTATCAACAGCATTTTAATTCCTTCAAAAACAGCTCCCAAAATTTTATTTACAAATCCAAGCGCTAAACTTTCGGCAACTTTAGTAATTGCTTTCCCTAGAAAAAACAGCAATACCAATACTGCTACAAAAGTGATAAAAAACGCTGCAATGGTCAGGGTATTTGGATTCCACTGTGTGTTTTCGGTTAGAAAATCGCGCGTAAAAAACGAAAATCGTAACGAAAAGTAAATTCCCACAATCAACGCAATCAATGAAATTACAGATACCACCAAACCGTTTTTTATCCCTTTAAACAAGGCGTATCCCAATAAAACGGCAATTATTAAATCTACAACAATCATATCGTTAAAATAAAGTGCAAATATAAAGCAGTTTCGGCATTATGAAATATCTTTGCAGTTCAATAAAATCATTTTATGGCAAGAGACGAAGAATTAAAAGAACGATGGGATTTGCTGGTTAAAAAACTGTCTGATCAATTTGCTGACGGAGATACTTTAGATGTTGACGGAATTACTTATTTAGTAGGCATACAGGAATTGGGCAAATTCAATAAAAAATTTAAAAAAGACGAAAAAGTAAACATTATGCACATTGCCATTTGCCGTTTGCTTGAACCGTTTGGATATTACGAATTTTCGCATTTCGATAACGATGGCTGGCCTCATTACACTATAAAAGATCAGTTACCGCATTTAAAAGCTGGTGAACAAGCTGTGCTTATGAAAGATGCCATTGTGCATTATTTTTTAGATAACGGTTATATACGTTAATTTTTAACCATTCTAGTTTTCAGCATCAACCAAAAAGCGTAAATTTGCAGAATACCTGTTTATAAAACAATGATAGATAAAATTAAAGAATTAATTGGCGAAGCGGAAGCTTTTACTACCGATAATAAAGACACTTTAGACACTTTTAGAATTAAATTTATTTCTAAAAAAGGTTTGATTAATGAAATTTTTTCCGAATTTAAAAATGTTCCGAATGATCAAAAGAAAGCATTCGGGCAGGCAATTAATTCGTTAAAAAATGCTGTAGAAGGTAAAATTAAATCTATTCAGGACACGTTAGAATCTAAAGATGAGGCTGCGGGTATTTTTGGCGATTTAACTCGTCCAGGAACTCCAGTGAACATTGGGTCGCGCCATCCGATATCTTTAGTTAAAAATCAGGTAATCGATGTGTTTTCGAACATTGGATTTAATGTTTCCGAAGGTCCGGAAATTGAAGATGACTGGCATAATTTCGAAGCTTTGAATTTCCCGGCGCATCACCCTGCTCGCGATATGCAGGATACGTTTTTTGTGCAAATGAACCCGGATTATTTGTTGCGTACGCATACATCATCGGTTCAGGTGCGTTATATGGAAAACAACCAACCGCCAATTAGAACCATTTCTCCAGGTCGTGTTTTTCGTAACGAAGCTATTTCGTCACGTTCACACTGTATTTTTCATCAGGTAGAAGGTTTGTATATTGATAAAGATGTATCGTTTGCCGATTTAAAGCAAACCTTATTATATTTTACAAAGGAAATGTTTGGAAAGTCGAAAATTCGTCTGCGTCCGTCTTATTTCCCCTTTACCGAACCAAGTGCAGAAGTTGATGTTTATTGGGGTTTAAAAACCGAAACCGATTACCGCATTACAAAAGGAACCGGTTGGTTGGAAATTATGGGCTGCGGAATGGTAGATCCTAACGTTTTAAAAGCATCAAACATAAATCCGGACAATTATTCTGGTTTTGCTTTTGGTATGGGATTAGAGCGTATGGCAATGCTTTTGTATCAAATTGGAGATATACGTATGTATTTTGAAAACGATGTACGCTTTTTAGAACAGTTTAAATCAAATTTTTAGATTTCTTTATAAAAACGAAACAGCCTTGAGAATCTCAAGGCTGTTTCGTTTTAAATTTGATCTGCAACGTTTTTATAGAATAATCTTTTGGGACCAATAATAAAAAACACCAATGCAGTGGCAAAAGATATAAAACCAACGTTTACTATAAAACCCAATGCAAAACAAATTACCCATATTAATTTTTCGCCAGCAGGCATTTTTTTCGATTTAAAAATCATAAAGTACGCTAATGCGATATAAATTACCGATGAGATTAAGCCAACCGAAATTAGATTGTTTCCGTTTAAAAAGCCCCATTCCACATGTGTGACTTTAAATACCGATCCTACAATTAAGATTATAAAACTCAATACAAAAGCTATCCTGTAATATTTAAAAAGACTCATAAATTACATTTTTACAAATTTAAGCAAATTGAAATCTTTTTTCGGTTTCTTGAATACTCTGCAATAATTTTGGTTTGATTATTCTATGCAAAACATAAATGCAGATAAACTGTAGAAGAGAAAAAGTAGTTAAGAAATGTAGTCCTACAAAACTTAATTCAAATTGTTTCTCAAAGAAACTGTTAACAATCTGGTAATATCCGCCAGCACCAATAAGCGGTAAAGAAAACAAAACTTGTGTTACCGATTGAATTAACCATTTTTTACCTTGCATCTTTTGCTGTTTTCTAATTTTATATATAAATCTAAAACTAATGATTAAGTAGAACAAAAACGAACCTAATATCAATGAAAGGATCACTATTTCTCCCAAGGATCCGGTCTTTTTCAAAAAGAAGAAAATTGAAAGATACATTGCAATTGTGGTAATCACTTTAGGAATCGATATAAACTTCAACACTTCATGCAACAACATTTTATTATAATATTTATGTAATGCAGCTTGTTTCTGCTCTACCAAACCTGTAAATCCGAAGATTCCAAACTTTTTAAATTCGGTTTGTAAAGCATCTTCAAACAAAATGTTTGGGTTTTCTTTCCACTGATCTTCAATAGCATTTGCCAAATGATCTACCAGTTCTACCTGAACATCATAATGCTCAACATAATGTTTTTTGGTAAAATCGAATAGTTGTTCTATCTGTTCTGCTGATAACTTCATTACATTACTTTTAAAAGTTGGTTTTCTATTTTAATATTTTTTCGCATGATAAACGTTCGCATCACAAATACAAATGTTGTGTGTACGATAATAAATAATGCTGGTTGCGAAAGTAAATCTCCATCGCTGTAATTTATACTAAGATTGACAAATAAGGCAAAAACCAAAACTCCAACATAAATTTTTATTTGATCTTCAGCATAAATGCTCAATACTGTATTGAATCGATTTTTACTAAATAAATTCATTAAGTAAAATCCTAAAACAAGCCCTATACATCCAATAGAATACATCACATAAGTTACCCAATCTTCTTTTCTATATAACATAGATCCAAAACATAGAAGTGCTGTTAATGGTACTATACAATAGTTATATTTCCAATCGAGTTTTTTCCATAATTTTGAAACCATTTTTGGAACACTGTCGTATTTTGAAGTTCGATCCCATGATATTTCATCTTTCCATTTAAACAAAACTCTAGTTAAAGCATCCGCAAATAATATCTCATTATTTTTCATTTCAGCTTCGACATCGGTTGATATGTGATCTAATAATTCAATACGTAAATCATCAAAATATTCAAACGAATAATCGTTTCTTAAAACGTAATCTATATGATTTATTTGGTTTGATGTTAATTGCATTACATTTCTAATTTTAAATTCGGACCTGTTACGATATTTTGCATGTTTCTAATGAAATTCTCTAATTCTTCCATACGTGAAACCGTTTCTTTTACTCCACTTTCTGTTAGTTTGTAATATTTACGAATACGTCCGTCAACGCGATCCATTTCCACATCTAAAAAACCGTCGGCTTCCATTTTGTGTAGTGCCGGATACAAAGCGCCTTCGGTAATATTCATTTCGCCCCGCGTAATTTCTTTAACCTTCTGGGTAATTTCGTAACCGTACATTTTTCCTTGTTGCTCTAGAAGTTTCATAATAATGGTATTTAAACTTCCTTTATATAATTGTTGTTGCTTTTTCATATACTTATGAATTTTAGGTATAGCAAATATACATAATTTTTTTATGCATCAAAATTTTAGGTATAAAATTGTTTCAGAAATGATAAATATCAGTAGTAAGCCGTTGTAATTTTGTATTTTTGCAGAAATTTAATTAAAATGTCAAAATTCAATCCTTTAAAGGTAAAAGAAATAAGAAGAGAAACGCCATTGGCTGTTTCGATTGTTTTTGATATTCCTGCCCATTTACAAGCAGATTATCAGTTTCAGGCGGGTCAATACGTAAACATAAAAGCTGTCATAAACGGCGAAGAAATAAGAAGATCGTACTCTATAAGTTCGTCTCCAAAAAGTAACGAATTACGAGTTGTTGTTAAGGCGGTAGAAAACGGATTGTTCTCAAATTATGCCACACAACAATTGCAGGTTGGCGATGAATTGGAAATTGCCGTTCCCGAAGGTAAATTTATTTTAGAGAATAAAGAAGCAAAAGTAATTGTTGGAATTGCTGCCGGAAGCGGTATTACGCCGATTATTTCATTGGCAAAAGATACGTTGGAAAGTGGTGATGATACGACTTTTGTATTGATTTACGGAAATAAAACGGTAGAAGATACCATTTATTTTAATGAGATAGATGCGCTTAAAAATAAATATTTAGGTCGATTTTTTGTGCATTACA
>Ga0308158_10002543_pt1 | contig 17050 bp, 16 predicted proteins | sample PhyBR2_FD_201038 | JGI IMG/M metagenome (GOLD analysis project Ga0308158, IMG submission 201038) | Phyllosphere microbial communities from UC Gill Tract Community Farm, Albany, California, United States - DLSLB.R2 | ecosystem: Host-associated > Plants > Phyllosphere > Unclassified | place: USA... | reverse complement strand
ACGCTCGACGCCCATCACCGCTACGATATCGCTCATCCCACCTTCTGGCGCACCGATGCCGGCGAGCCTGTCGCGCCATTTACGCAGATCAGCGCGCAGGCGCTGCGCGACGGCCAGTATGTGCCGGCTGCACCAGGCGCCGGTCCGCGCGCGCAGGCCTATCTCGATGCGCTGGAACTGGCCGGCCGCTACCAGCTGATGGTCTGGCCCGTGCATTGCGAGATCGGCTCGTGGGGCCAGAACGTGCATGCCGCCGTGCGCGCCGCCTACAACGAATGGGAAGTGGCGCAGCTGCAGGTGGTGGCCAAACTGTCCAAGGGTTCCAATCCGTGGACCGAGCATTACTCGGCCGTGATGGCCGAAGTGCCCGATCCGCAGGACCCGGCCAGCCAGCAGAACACCGCGTTTCTCGACACCTTGCTGCCGGCGCAGCAGATCTATGTCTGCGGCGAGGCGGGCAGCCACTGCGTGAAAGCAAGCACCGAACATATTGCCGACTACCTGACGCAGCAGCAGGGCGCGCATGCGGTGCGCAAGCTGGTGCTGCTGACCGACTGCATGAGCCCTGTCACCGGCTTTGAAGAGCAGCAGCGCAACTTCCTGGCCGCCATGCAGGCACGCGGCGCGCGCCTGGCCACCTCGGCCGAAGTGGCGCCCGAGCTGCGCGCCAACGCTGCTGCCTGAACCACGCAGATCGACCGGCACAATACCCGCACTGCCGAAATGCCGGCAGTGGCGTACTATGCTGGCTTGAGGACAGAGGAAGCTGGAGAAAAACAAGATGACCCCGATAGTACGCAGTTTGCTGGAAACCGATTTATACAAATTCACCATGTGGCAGGCCCTGCTGCATGGCCACCCCAATACCCATACCGAATACGAATTCGTCTGCCGCAATACGCCGGCCTATCCGCTGGCGCTGCTGAAAGACGAACTGGAAGAGCAGCTCGACCATCTGTGTTCGATGTCGTTTGCCGATGACGAACTGGCCTACCTGCGCACGCTGCGCTTCATGAAAAGCGACTTTGTCGACTTCCTGACGGTGTTCCGATTCCAGCGCAAGTTTATCGACGTCAGCACCGATGGCGACACCCTGCAGGTGCATGCAGCCGGGCCGCAAGTGCATGTGATGGGTTTTGAAATCTTTGTGCTCTATATCATCAACGAGCTGTATTTCCGCCGCTTCGACCACGACGCCGCCATGGCGGAGGGGCGCCGCCGGCTGGCCGAAAAAGTGGTGGCGGTCAAGGAGTTCGGCAAGCTGCCACGCCGCAAGCATCCGTTCGAATTTTCCGATTTTGGCGTGCGCCGCCGCTTTTCCGGCGCCTGGCATGACGAAGTCGTGCAGCACCTGGCGCGCGAAGTGCCCGAGTATTTCAAGGGCACCTCGAACGTCTATCTGGCCAAGCAACTGGGGATGGTGCCGATCGGTACCATGGCGCACGAGTACATGCAGTCGTTCCAGTCGTTCGGCGTGCGCCTGCGCGATTTCCAGAAAGCGGCACTGGAAGACTGGGTGCAGGAATACCGTGGCGACCTCGGTATCGCCCTGACCGACGTAGTCGGCATGGATGCTTTTCTGGCCGACTTCGACCTGTACTTTGCCAAGCTGTTCGACGGCCTGCGCCACGACTCGGGCGACCCGGTCGAGTGGGGCGAAAAGGCGCTGGCCCATTATGCAGCGCTGCGCATCGACGCCAATACCAAGCGCCTGGTGTTCTCCGACGGCCTGGACCTGGACAAGGCGTTCTCGCTGTACCAGCACTTTGCCGACCGCATCATGACCGGCTTTGGCATCGGCACCAACCTCACCAACGACGTGGGCCTGACGCCGCTCAATATCGTCATGAAGCTGATGCGCTGCAACGGCCAGTCAGTGGCCAAGCTGTCCGATTCGCCGGGCAAGACGCTGTGCAAGGACGAGACGTTCCTGGCCTATTTGCGGCAGGTGTTTCACCACCCGGCTTCGTAAACAATACCTGCCGTGGGACCGGATCAAAACCCTGTCACCACCGTATTCATGTGCTCTACCTGCGGCGGCACGGCAAAAAAGCCGCCCACCAGCCCGCGCCAGGTCTGGAAGGCTTCGCTGCCGCGGAAATGCACGGTATGGTCTTCCAGCGTATTCCAGCCGACCACCAGGCGATAGTGGTCGCCATGTTCAATCGAGCGTTCCAGGTGCATGGATTGGCAGCCCTGGGCGCCCTTGAACAGCGGCACGGCCTGCGTGACAGCTGCTTCAAAGGCGGCGTGGGTATCGGGCTGGATCTGGATGTGGGCAATTTCAAAAATCATGGTGCTGTTTTTCCGAGAAAGAGGAGGGAAGCCGATCTTGCCACAGTTTTCCGCGGCGGTGGCAATCCCCGTACACACCATTTTGGTGCATTTATTGGATAAACGCGTGATCGGCGTGCAAGTGGCAGTAAGATACGTCTTGTGGAGTTCTTCAGGCGTCGCCTGCACGCCAGGATGCAGGGCACTCTTTCATGGGAAAACCAAATGGCAGCGAAAAAAATTCTGTTTTTGACCGGCGATTTTGCAGAAGATTATGAAACGATGGTGCCGTTCCAGGCCTTGCAAATGCTGGGGCATACCGTGCATGCGGTCTGCCCGGGCAAGAAAAGCGGCGACACCATCAAGACCGCCATCCACGATTTCGAAGGCGACCAGACCTATACCGAAAAGCCTGGCCACCTGTTCGCGCTCAATGCCGCCTTCGACGAGATTGATGTAGCCAGCTACGATGCGCTGATGATTGCCGGGGGCCGCGCACCCGAATACCTGCGCCTGAACGACAAGGTAATCGCCGCCGTGCGCCACTTTGCCGATGCAGGCAAGCCGGTTGCTGCCGTCTGCCATGGCGCGCAGTTGCTGGCTGCCGCCGAAGTCATACGCGGCAAGCGCATCTCGGCCTATCCGGCCTGTGCGCCCGAAGTGCGCCTGGCCGGTGGCGAGTATGCCGACATCGCTGTCACCGATGCAGTGACCGATGGCCAGTTCGTGACCGCGCCAGCCTGGCCTGCGCATCCAGCCTGGCTGGCGCAATTCGTCAAGCTGCTGGGCACCGAGATTCGCCTGTAAGCCAGGCTGCTTTCAGTAACACGCCGTCACCGATGTTCAACCAGCCTGCCATGGCAGGCCGGTTTCTTTACCGATTCGAGTTTTCATGCCAGCACCGCGTAGTCATCCAATCCGCAAACAGCTGCCAGCGTCACGCTGGCGCCAGCGCCGCCAGGCGCAGCAGACTTCAGGCCTGTCAGCCGCGCAGCAGCGCCAGCTGGCCACATTGCACGACATCTCCACACTGCTGGCCGGCCAGCATGCAATCGATGAACTGTGCCGCGGTTTTCTGCGCCATGTGATGGCGTTTGCCCAGGCGCAGGGTGGCACCGTGCGCATACTCGATCCGCACAACGACACGGTGCACATCATCGTCCATGAAGGCATCTCGGAAGCGATGATCGAGGAAGAGCACTGCATCCACAAGAACGACTGCCTGTGCGGCGCGGCCGTCACCCAAGGCGTGATCCAGTTCCGCGATTTTCGCCAGACCGATCCGCAGCAGCATTTCCGCTGCGAAGACGAAGGCTTTCGCGCCGTGGCCGTGTTTCCCATCTCGGTGCGCGAGCAGGTGATCGGCAGTTTTTCGCTGCATTATGCGCAGCCGCAGGCGATCAGCGTGCAGCAGCACGGCTGGCTTGAAACGCTGGGCCAGAGCCTGGGCATTGCGATTGAAAACCAGCGCCTGATCGCGCGTGAAAAGGAGTTTGCGGTGGCGCGCGAGCGCAGCCTGCTGGCCGAAGGCCTGCATGACAGCATCGCGCAAAGCCTGAACTTCATCAGCCTGCAGGTGCAGATGCTCGACGACTCGGTACGCCGCGGCCAGCTGGGCGAAGCGGCCGAGGTGCTGCCCCTGATGCGCATGGGCGTCGAGCAAAGCTACCAGGACGTGCGCGAGCTGCTGGTCAACTTCCGCACGCGCTGGCACGGCAGCGACCTCGAAGGCAAGCTCGATGAGGTGCTGGAAAAATTCGCGCTGCAGACCGGCGTGCAGGGCACCTTGCACATGGCCGGCGCCGGTGCGCCGCTGGCGCCCGAGCAGCAGCTGCAGGTGATGTTCATCGTGCAGGAAGCGCTGTCCAATATCCGCAAGCATGCGCAGGCCAGCACGGTGGAAGTACGGGTCGATAACGGCCGCGATTTCTCGCTGCAGGTACGCGACAACGGCGCCGGTTTTGCCGCCGAGTTGCAGGACAGGAAAACCGAAGTGCAGATCGGCCTGCGCATCATGCAGGAACGTGCCGAACGCCTGGGCGCACAGTTTGCCATCGCCAGCGCACAGGGCAGCGGTACCACCATTTCGCTGGCGCTGCCCGAAGCGAAGCGCCAGGCCGCATAAGATGACCGCATCAAACAAGGACTCCAGCCATACAGTGAATACATCCATCAACGAAGCGATCACGATACTGCTGGTCGATGACCATACCTTGCTGCGCAGCGGCGTCAAGATGCTGCTGCAGCGTAATCCCCAATTCCAGGTCGTCGGCGAGGCGGCCAATGGCATCGACGGCGCGCGCCTGGCCGGCCAGCTGCAGCCCAATGTCGTGCTGATGGACCTGAACATGCCCGGCCTGTCCGGCGTCGAGGCGCTGCAGCAGATATTGCAGCAGTGGCCAGAAATGGTGGTGCTGATGCTGACCGTGTCGGAAAACGCCGCTGATCTGGGCGCGGCGCTGCGCGCCGGTGCGCGTGGCTACCTGCTGAAAAATATCGAAGCCGAACAGCTGGCGCAGGCGATACGCCGCGCTGCGGCAGGCGAATCGGTGATTGCCGACGCCATGACGGCCAAGCTGGTGTCGCAGTTTCGTGCCGGCCAGAGTGCGCCCGAAGCCGACTATGAAAAACTGACGCCGCGCGAACGCGAAGCGATGGCCTGCCTGGCGCGCGGCCAGAGCAACAAGGAGATTGCGCGCCAGCTGGACGTGGCTGAAAGCACGGTCAAGATCCATGTGCAGAACATCCTGAAAAAGCTCAAGCTGAGCAGCCGCGTGCAGATTGCCGTGTATGCGGTCGAGCGCAATCTGGGCAAGTAGCGAGCGCGTAGAGATAAGCTGGCCAAATAAGGGAAATACAGCGCGGTGATGCAGATCGAAGAAAAATTGATCTCGATAGCGTTTTAGCCTAGTTTGCCCTACTCCCTTTGACGTATGGTCTTGACGATGTCCTCCCATTACACTTAGTTAATCGCTAATCCAATGAAGAGAATGTCATGCATAAGGTCAACGTCGACGGTCTGCTATCGAGCCAGGCTCTGTTTCGCCATATTTCCCCTTCCCAGCTCGAGCAGCTGCGCCAGGACGTGGTGCGTGTGGAGCTGGAAAAAGGCAAAGTCCTGTTCCGCAAGGGCGAAATCCCTGAAGGCGCTTACGTGGTGGTGTTTGGCCTGGTCAAGCTGAGCGTGTTTTCCATGGAAGGCACCGACAAGGTGCTTGAACTGATCCGCCCCGGCCAGAGCTTTGGCGAAGCCATGATCTTCCTCGACGAACCGTATCCATTCTGCGCCGAAGCGCTGGAACATTGCCTGCTGCTGCGCATTCCGCCGCATGCGCTGCTGCGCCTGTTAGACCAGTCGCCGCGCATCGCGCGCCAGATGATGAACAGCCTGTCGCATCACCTGATGGGTTTTATCCGCAACGTCGAGCGCTGCTCCGTGCAGAACGCCACCCAGCGCGTGGTCGAATACCTGCTGCAGGCGTCCGACCAGCAGCGCTCGAACGAAGTCAAGCTGGACCTGAAGAAAAGCCTGCTGGCCTCGTTCCTGAACCTGGCGCCGGCCACCCTGTCGCGCGTGCTGCACCAGCTGACCGACCTGCACCTGATCAAGGTCAGCGGCTCGCTGATCCAGATCCAGCCCGATGCGCTGAAGACCTACCGGCATGGGGCGACAACGGCGCTGCTGAACTAAGCGCTTACGCCGTCGGGGAGGACGCATCGAGCGTCCAGCGCCAGAAACCCAGCGCCACCGCACTCACCACCGCCCCCAGCACGCACACCGCCAGCCACCCGCCTGCCGCATAGGCGCTGGTGGCGGCAATCGCCCCCAGCCCGCTCCCGACCGCATAGAACAGCATATAGCAGGCCACCAGCCGGCTGTGCGCGTCGCTGCTGTCTTTGAAGATCAGGCTTTGATTGGTCACGTGGATGGCCTGGCCGGCCAGGTCGAGCGCGATGATGCCGATTACCAGCGGCCACAGTGCGCTGCCGGCAAAGCTCAGGGGCAGCCATGAGGCCAGCAGCAGCAACAGCGCCGCGCCGGTAGTCCACTGGGCGCGGCCACGGTCGGCCAGCGCACCGGCGCGCGCCGCACCGAGTGCACCGATCACGCCGACCAGCCCGAAAGCGCCCACCGCCGCATGGCCGTAGCCCTGGGCTGTCAGCGGGAACACCAGTGCGCTCCAGAAGATGCTGAAGGCGGCAAACATCAGCATGGCCAGCATGCCGCGCACCTGCAGCACGCGGTGGGTCGCCAGCATGGCCAGCATCGACGCCAGCAGCGCGCCATATGACAGCCTTTTCTGCGGCGCCTGCGCCGGCGGCAGCATGCGCCACAACAGCATCAGCAGCGCCAGCGAGATGGCCGCCGACAGCAGATAGACGGTGCGCCAGCTGGTCCACTGCGCTACCAGCCCTGACAGCGTGCGCGCCAGCAGCAGGCCGATCACCACGCCCGCTTGCGCCGTGCCGACCACTCGCCCGCGTTCATGCGCGCCGGCAGCGCTGGCGGCATAGGCGATCAGGCCCTGCGTCATGGCCGTACCGAGCAGGCCCGCTGCCAGCATCCCGGCCAGCAGTGCGGCGGTCGACGCGGCGCCGGACAGCGCGCCCAGGGACAGGCACAGCAGCGCCAGTTGCGCCAGCATCAGGCGGCGCCGGTTCAGCATGTCGCCCAGCGGCACCAGCAACAGCAGCGCCAGCGCGCAGCCAAGCTGGGTGGCGGTGATCACCAGGCCGCTGTTTGACTGTGCCAGGCCGAATTCGCGCGCCAGCACATCGAGCAGCGGCTGGGCATAGTACACATTGGCCACCGACAGGCCGCTGGCAGTAGCAAACAGCCACACCAGCGGCCGCGATAAATGGGTGGGGAAGGAGCTGGAGGTGTCGTGCATCGGATATCTCAAAGTGGTTTCAAATTAAAACTAGTTGGAGTCTATGCCAGGAAGTTTTAAAATGCAACCACTTAACAGGAGGCACGCCGTGGCAAAACGCAAAAGCCTGAAAACCGATAGCTGTCCCGTCGCGCGCGCGCTCGATGTGGTTGGCGAGCGCTGGTCGCTGCTGATCGTGCGCGATGCCTTTGACGGCATGCGCCGCTTTGGCCAGTTTCAGAAAAGCCTGGGCGTGGCGCGTAACATTTTGGCTGACCGCCTGCAGGCGCTGGTCGAGGAAGAGATTTTTTCGGTGGCGCCAGCGTCGGACGGCACCGCTTACCAGGAATACGTGCTGACCGACAAGGGGCGCAGCCTGTTCCCGGTAGTGGTGGCCTTGCGCCAGTGGAGCGAGGCGCAGCTGTTCGCGCCAGGTGAAGCGCATTCGCAGCTGGTCGAGCAGGGCAGTGGCGCCGCGCTGCGCACGCTGGCCGTGCAGGGTGCAGATGGCCGCGTGCTGCAGGCAACAGACACGGTCGTGCGCAAGGTGCAACCATGACCCGCGTGGCGGTGATCGGTGGCGGCATTACAGGCGTGACCACCGCCTATGCACTTGTGCGGCGCGGGGTGGAGGTCACGCTGATCGAGCAGCACCGCTACGCCGCCATGGAAACCTCGTTTGCCAATGGCGGCCAGCTATCGGCCTCGCATGCGGAAGCGTGGAACCACAAGGCCACCCTCATCAACGCCCTGAAATGGATGGCCAGGCGCGACGCACCGTTGCTGCTGCACCCGCATCCGACCTGGCACAAGCTGTCGTGGTTTGCGCAGCTCCTCGCCGCCATGCCGCACTATGAGCGCAATACGGTGGCCACCGCGCGCATGGCCATTGCCGCGCGCGCGCATCTGTTTGCGTGGGCCGAAGAAGAGGGCATCGATTTTGACCATCGCCGGGCCGGCATCCTGCACGTCTACCGCGAGCGGACCAGCTTCGAGCGCGCCGCTGGCGTATCGCGGCTGCTGGCCAGGGCCGGCCTGGTGCGCCGCGCCGTCACGCCGGCAGAAATGCGCGCCATCGAGCCGGCGCTGGCCGGGGATTTTTTTGGCGGCTACTACACCGACAGCGATTCGACCGGCGATATCCACAAATTTACCAGCGGCCTGGCCGACGCCTGCGTGCGCCGCGGCGTCGACTGCCGGTATGGCAGCAACGTCACGTCGCTGACGCGCGAAGGAGGGCGGGTGCGCGTGGCAACCGAAGGTGACAGCGCCGTGTTCGACGCCGTGGTGATCTGCGCTGGCGTGGCCAGCCGCCGTCTTGCCGCCATGCTGGGCGACCGTGTCAATGTCTATCCGGTCAAAGGCTATTCGATTACCGTGCACCTGGACGACGCCGCCAGCCGCGCTGGCGCGCCCAGCGTCAGCCTGCTCGACGACGCCACCAAACTGGTCAGCAGCCGCCTCGGTGTAGACCGCCTGCGCGTGGCCGGCACGGCCGAATTCAACGGCATGAACCGCGACATCCGCGCCGACCGCATCGCCCCGCTGCTGCACTGGGTCGAGCAGCATTTCCCCGGCGTAAACACCCGCCGCGTCATTCCGTGGGCCGGCCTGCGCCCGATGCTGCCCGCCATGCTGCCGCGCGTGGGACCAGGCCGCGCGCCCGGCGTGTACTACAATACCGGCCACGGCCACCTGGGGTGGACGCTGGCGGCGGCAACGGCGGAGATGGTCGCCGCGCAGGTCGCTTGAAACCAGGAGGCAAACCCGGGGTCAAAACCGGGGGAACATCGGCCATTGCGACACAAGCTCCAGCCTGGCCATATGGGCACTATGCAGCCTGCTAATCATTTTTATGGCGTTGCCAATGCTTCCGCCTTTTTCTTTGGTCCATGCGCCGAGGCGCAGGAGGCGACACCTGCAATAAGCAAACTCATCGCCACACTTTCGGCCATCGTCGGCCAACGCTTTTCCCATAAAAATCCATAAGTGGCAGCAAATACCGTTTCAAATACAATCATCTGCCCCATCATCGCAAGCGGTAATGTGCGGCTTGCATAATTCCACAATCCATTTCCAATCACTGAGCAAAAAATCGCCACGCCGCTTACCACAAGAGTGAAGATTAGCCAGTTTGCAGAGCCATGAGCGGGAGCGCCCATGCAGAACGCCGGAATTGCCAGCAGCAGCGCCTGCGCGCCGGTGACCAGGCCGGTGAGCAAGCTCCATTCGTGCGAAGTGACCGATTGCAGCTTGCTTAACCAGCGGCTGTTTCCAACCGCATAAATCGTCCATGAAATAAGGGCGCCAATCGCGCAAAGCAGCCCGGCAATTGAACCGTGGCCCGGCGCGGACAGTGATTGCCAGCTGATGCAAATGAGTCCTGCGGTGCTCAGGACCAGCGATGGAACAAGCCGGCGTAGCGGTACTGCATCGGCATCACGGCTGCCAACGAGGGTAACGACCACCGGTAGCAAGCCGATCACGATGGACGCCATGGCTACGCCCCCGCTTTGCACAGCCTGTGCCAGGAGTACGTAATAAATGATGTTGCCTGTAAGGCTGAGCCAGATCAGGCCTCGCCATTCTCGCCATCCGAGGCATGTGGTCAGGCGGTGCCATGAACGCGAGATCAGTAGCGCGGCTACCATGCCATAGGCCAGATAGCGGCCTGCCGATAGCTGGATCGGCGTATATCCGCGTATCAGTTCGGGCGCCAAAAAGACCAGCCCCCAAAGGGCGCCCGCAAGAATGCCGGCAGCGATGCCAGTTGAAGTATTTTTTGCCATGACGTTTCATCTCCGGAAAGCGAAGATTATGGGCGGCGACCATCAGTGCGTCTTGGCTCGGTCTACTGTTATTTTGGCCTGGTCTCTTGCTGCCATGTGCGGTAGGCGGCCGGTGTCGTGTCGATCTGTTGACGCATGGCCCGCGTCAGCGTGCTTTGATCAGAAAAACCAGTGCTCAGCGCAACAGCTGCAATGGTCTGGTTGGTCTGCGTCAGAAGTGCGCATGCCAGTTCGAGACGCTTGTGTAAAAGCCAGGCACGCGGACTGGTATCGAGCTCTTCACGAAATAGCGCGTGCAAGCGACTGACACTGATGTTTGCGTAGCGGGCCATCGAATCGGTGGACCACGGCAAGGCAAGGTGCGATTCGATATATGCGAGCAGTGCCGCCAGGCGTGAGCGAACTTGTGGCGAGCCCGATGCCAGCGTGTCGAGCAGCAGAGGTATCCAGCCCTGTATCAGCGCTGGCCGGACCGTTCCCCCTTCGATGCACAAGTGCATGAATTCAACCAGCTTGCGCGCTGCCAAACTGATTTCCTGGAACGGCCTGTCCAGCAAGCCTGCCCATCTTGCATCGGTGAGTATCGCCTGGTCGACATCGAGTATGAGAGAGCGGTTGTCAGCGATACTGCGCTGCGCATGCCAGGCGCCTGCTATTACAACAGCGCCATGAAACGGATCGAGCCTGCTCCTTGTGGTTTCGATCTCGATATGCACTTCGCCAGCCAAGGGCAGGACCAACTGCGCATGACCATGTCTGTCTGGCGCCAGAGTTGCGTCATAGCTTCGGATTGCGATGTCGGCGAATGAAGTTTCGAGGATGCTCACGGCCACGCCTGCAATGGGAACAGACATGCAGTCTAACATCAAGGCTTATCCGCCCTTCCGGTATCGGCCGCATGCCCCCTTTACTGGAATGCGATGTACCGGACCGGCACCGATTCGGTCAGCCATACGCCATTGTCCGACAGGTAGAACACGCTGCCGTCCTCGTGCATTTTTTCAGCGAGGACGGTCAGTATCAATGGCTTGCCGTGGCGGGCTCCGACTGTTGTTGCCACCTCCTGCGACGAGGACAGGTGCACATGCTGGCGCGTGCCGCGCAGTAGGCCATCCTGGCGTATCGATGCCTCAAAGCGCGTTGCCGTGCCATGGAACAGCCGGGGCGGCGGCGTTTGCGGCGCGAGCTTCAGGTCGACTTGGATCGAGTGGCCCTGGTTGGCACGGATTTTCAGTCCGTCGCTGCTGATGGTAAAGCGCTGCTTGTCGCTGGTTGAGACGATCTCGCTCAGCAACTGGCGCGTTAGCCGATGGCCGCCAGCGTTGGCGGCAGTGAGCAACTGTTCGATATCAGCCCAGCCTTCCTGGTCGAGCTGCAAGCCGATCGTTTCAGGACTGTGGCGCAGCACGAGGCTGAGAAATTTGCTGGTCTTTTCAGTATTTTTTGACATCAGTATTTCCTTGCATGGTCGCCAGGCGCAACCGCATCAGTGCAGCAGCGCGGCCTTGCCCTGCGCCGTCATGAACGGCGCCAGTTTCGCATAGGGTAGTTTGAATTCCTGCTCGCAGCCGCTGCCATAGGCTTCTTCCCAGAAGCGCACGCCGCTGTCAGTCAGGCTCAGGTGGTAGTTGCCGTGGCCCTGGTAGTCGGCCTTGCATTCGTCATCCTGCACCACGTCCTTGAACAGCAGCGCGCGCAATTTGGGTGGCAGCGCGCTCATGTCGCTGGTGCCTTCCAGCGATTTGCTGCCGAACCAGCTCCACACATCGACCTCCTTGCCCGTCTGCAGATCCCAGGTGCGAAAGTCGTTGCTGATGCCGTTGCGGCCCATGCCGGCGGCCCAGCGGTAAAAGCTGACCGTCACATGGCGCGCGGACCAGAAGGACGGTTCGGCATGCAGTTCGTCTTCCATCATCATGCCATTCATGCCGAGGAAATTGCGGCGCTGCGCGAAATATTCGGCCAGGTCCTTTTTGGTCTTGGGCAGCACCTCGCGCAGCTGGCGGTTGATTGCCGCCACCGGTGCACCCGGCGCCAGCAGTTCGACCGTCATCTGGTCGGCCAGGCGCAGGCTGCGGAACTGGCGGTCCTGGCGGTCCTTGAACAGCAGCGCGCGGCTGGTCACCAGCTTGGGAAAATCCTCGAGCGCCGTGTTGTAGGCAGCGCTGGCGCACGGCTGCTCCTCGCCTGCGGGAGGGCGTATCAGCATCAGCGAAACGGGCAGTGTCTTGCCGCTGGTCGGATGCTTCCAGGTGCCAGTGACCTGATTGTTTTTCGGCTGGGCCAGTTGCCAGCTGCCGGTTTTGGCGTCGCCGTCGGTTACTTCGTTCCAGATGCTCTGGCCCTCGGTTTGCAGCAGGCCGATCGGCGTCTTGTGGCGTGCATAGTAGTAGTTGCCACGGTTGTCGTACTTGCTGGGCAAATTGAAGCAGGCGGTAATGTCGGCGTTGCCGAGTTTGCCCTGCCAGACGCCGGCCAGGTCGCCGTTGGCAGGTTCGGTAGCTGCCTGCGCCAGGGCAGGCAGGCATGACAGCAAAATAAAGAATCGGCGCATCGTTGTGTCCTCAGTCAAGATGGCCGATTCTACATGGGCGGCGCATTTTTATTCGCCAGCCACGCGTGCCATGGCTGGCGCCAGGTAGGCCATCATCTGCGGCGTGACAAAGCTTCCCTGCGCCAGGCGGGGCTCTTCCTGGTGTGCCTGGCGAAACTTCAGCTGCGTGGCCGGATTACGGCCGGCGTAGCTGCGAAACAGCGCCAGCCATTGCCGCGCCAGCGCCAGTACGCTGTCGTCTTGCGGCGGCACTTGTGCATCGAGGCTGGCGCGCACGGCTGCAATGAGCGCCGGCCATTCACCGGAGCGCGCACCGTAATTGGCGGCCAGGTGCGCATATTCGGCGTCGTTCAGATAAGGGCGATACAGTGCAATGCGCGAGGCATTGAAAGCGCTGGTGACAAAGCCCATCAGCGCCGCATCGATGCCGGTGCTCGACTGCAGCGACGGCTCCTGTTCATGCATGCTGTTGAGCCTGGCAAACAGGCCAGGGTCGGCATTGGTGTCGCGCGCCAGCTTGACCATCCATTCGGTGGCAATCGCCTGCGCCTGTTCGCTTTGCGCGTCAGCGCCGGATGCCTGCATGGCGCGCACGCGCGCAACGAGCGCCTGCCATTCCTGTTCGATGGCGGGGTTCGACAGCATCGGCAACTGCTGCAGTTCTTGCGGTGAAAAGTATTTGTCGTACATCGTCATTTGCTCCATGGTAGTGAGCCACTCGGCCAGTTCCGGCTCCTGCCCCTGCGCCAGTTGCTGCTGCAGGTCGCGCAGCCGTTCACGCAGGCTGCTGGCCTTTGCAATCTGCTGCTCCAGCATGGCAATCTGCTGCTGCACGATGGCGCCCAGGGGCAGGTCCGGTTTGGCCAGCGAGGTGGCAATTTCAGCCAGCGACAATCCGAATTTGCGCAGCGCCATGATCCGGTGCAGCCGGGCCATGTCGCTGTGCTGATACAGACGGTAGCCAGCGGGCGTGCGCGCCGAAGGCGAGAGCAGGCCGATGCGGTCGTAGTGATGCAGGGTGCGGATGGTCAGCCCGGTGCGGGCGGCCAGCTCACCGATTTTCAACAGCATGGCGGTATCCTTTCTTCAGTGCGTGCTTGCAGCTTGCAGCCTGACGCTGCGTCATGGTCAAGCGCGAATATACGGCGCTTGTGCGAGATCGGTACGAAAAAAATGAATGAAAAGAATCCGTTGACCCCATTTTTTTTGTACGGTATATTTATAAAACCAAATCACGAGACAATTTCCGGCCATCATCGGTAAGGCAATCGCGATAAGGTGCAACATGGAATTACCGAACAATCGTTGTGCGGCGCAGCATGGTTAGCAAGGAGTGTCGAAGCTCCGGCAGCATGAGGGCGCATCAGCAGACTGGAAAGACAATCCGCGCAGACGGATTTTTTTTACAGTTGGTTTGTACGTTAAATATAATATGCCAACGGCAAAGACCGGATGGCGAGAGAGACAACCATGATGAAAAGTATCGTTTGCGATACGCCAGGTTCTTTGCGCATGGAGCAGCGTCCGCTGCCCGTGCCGGCCGGCGATGAAGTGCTGGTGCGCATCCGCCGCATCGGCATTTGCGGCACCGACATGCATATCTTCCGCGGCACGCAGCCATTTCTCACTTATCCACGCGTAATGGGCCATGAGCTGTCAGGCCAGGTGGCCAGCGCTCCGGCAGGTTCGCACCTGGCCGAAGGCGACCAGGTCTACATCATGCCGTACCTGTCGTGCGGTACCTGCGTGGCCTGCCGCCAGGGCAAGACCAACTGCTGCACCCGCATCGAAGTACTGGGCGTGCACCGCGACGGCGGCCTGGCTGAATACCTGGCGCTGCCATCGCGCTTTGTGTTCAGGACCGAAGGCATTTCGCTCGACGATGCGGCCATGATCGAGTTCCTGGCCATCGGTGCACATGCGGTCAAGCGCGGTTCGGTATCGGCTGGCAAGCGCGTGCTGGTGGTGGGCGCCGGCCCGATCGGCATGGCCGTGATGCTGTTCTCGCGCCTGAAGGGCGCCGACGTGACGGTGCTCGATGGCCGCGCCGACCGCCTGCAGTTCTGCCAGGATGCGCTGGGCATTGCACGCACGGTGGAACTGGGCGAACAGGACAAGGAGCAGTTGTCGAATGCCACCGACGGCGAGTTCTTTGATGTGGTGTTTGACGCCACCGGCAATATCGCCGCCATGGAGCGCGGCCTGGAATTTGTCGCCCACGGCGGCAGCTACGTGCTGGTGTCCATCGTGCGCGACCGCCTGTCGTTCTCGGATCCCGAGTTCCACAAGCGCGAAACCAATCTGCTGGGCAGCCGCAATGCAACGGCCGAAGATTTTGAAGAAGTGGTTGCCGCCATGAAGGCCGGACTGGTGCCAACTGGCCTGCTCAACACCCACCGCACCACGCTCGACGAATTTACCGGCGTGCTGGAACAGTGGATGCAGCCGTCGGCTGGCGTCATCAAGGCCATCGTCGAGGTCTGAGATGAGCCAGGCAGACACCAATCCGATACTGCAGTTCGGCACCAGCCGCTTTCTGCAGGCCCATGCCGACCTGTTTGTCAGCGAAGCGCTGGCAGAAGGCTGTGCGCTCGGGCCAATCACGATCGTGCAGACCACCGGCAGTGCCCAGGGCGCCGCGCGCGTGGCGGCGTTTCGCCAGAGCGGCGGCTATCCGGTGCGCATCCGCGGCTTTCAGGACGGCGCCGTGGTCGATCAGGAGCGCCGCGCTACCGCTGTGACGCAAGCATGGCAGACCGGTAGCGACTGGCAAGCCGTGCGCCAGCATGCGGCTGGTCCTGCACGCATTATTGTGTCCAATACCGGCGACACCGGCTATCAATTGAACCCACAGGACCACGCCGGCATGCTCAATGGCGGCGCCGCGCCGGCCAGTTTTCCGGCCAAGCTGCTGGTGCTGCTGTATGGCCGCTTCCTGGCTGGCGCCGCACCGATCACGCTCTACCCGTGCGAACTGGTCGTCGACAACGGCAGCGTATTGCGCGAGCTGGTGGTATCGCTGGCGCGCGACTGGCAGTTGCCGTTCGATGCCATCGCTTACCTGGAAAGCGGCTGCATCTGGGTCAATTCGCTGGTTGACCGCATTGTGTCCGAAGCCATCGAGCCGATTGGCGCCGTGGCCGAGCCGTATGCACTGTGGGCCATCGAAGCGCAGCCCGGCATGCTGCTGCCGTGTAGCCATCCGCAAGTGGTCGTCACAAAAAGCCTGCAACAGTACGAGCAGCGCAAGCTGTTCCTGCTCAACCTGGGCCACACGTATCTGGCGCAGCTGTGGCAGGATCGCGGCAGCCCGGCCGGCATGACGGTGCGCGAGGCAATGGACGATCAGGCCATGCTGGCAGCACTGGAGTCGCTGTGGCAGGACGAAGTGTTGCCTGTGTTTGCCGCCATGGGCGAAGCCGAAGCACAAGCCAGCGCAGCCTATCTGGCCCAGGTCAGGGAGCGCTTTGCCAATCCGTTTCTGGCGCACCGGCTGGCCGATATCGCGCAGAACCACGCGCAGAAAATCGCGCGCCGCATGGCGCCGGTAGTGGCGCTGGCGCATCAGCTGTGCCCGGGCCTGGCGCAACCGCGCCTGCATGCCCTGATCAAGGATGGTGCGCAATGACAACGCTGCCACCAGCTGCGCGCAATAGGGCGGAAAGCCACAAGCCATGCCGGTTTCAACCGATATCGACTAAAATGCCTTCCTCTTTCCTTACCCTAGTCGCTGACATAGCGCGTCCTTTCCATGTCAAAACCGGCCACCGTCTTCAAGCGCAGTTCGAACCTGCTACTGCAATATCTGGCCGAGAATGTGGCCGTGGGCGAGATGCTGCCGACGGAGCATTATCTAAGCACGATCTGCCAGGGCAGCCGCACCGCCATCCGGAGCGCGATTGCCTACCTGGCCACGCGGCGGCTTATTGCCAGCGTGGCGCAGCGGCGCCTGCTGCGCAAGCCGATACCGGGCGACTACTTCGATATCGCCGAGCTGCAGTCGGGCGCGGAGCGCATCCAGCAGGTGCTGATGGAACGCGTGTACCAGCGCGACATGCCGCCGGGCGCCGAGTTTTCGGAAGCCGAGCTGGCGCGCGAGGCCGGTGCGTCGACGGTCAGCGTGCGCGAGTTTCTGATCGGCTTTTCGCGTTTTGGCCTGATCGAGAAGAAGCCGCGCGGCGGCTGGCGCCTGTGTGCGTTCGATCCCTTGTTTGCCACCGAGCTGGCCGACATGCGGCGCATGTTCGAGATGGCGGCCGTAGAGAAATTTGGCAGCCTGCCGCCCGGCGATCCGGCGTATGCGGAACTGGCGCGGCTGATACGCCAGCACGAAAAGCTGGCGGAGAAAATCGACACGCGCCACAACGCCTTTCCGGCGCTGGACCGCGAGTTTCATACGTTTCTGATCGGGCTGCTCAACAACCGCTTTGCGCAGGGCTTCTACGATATCGTCTCGTTCGTGTTCCACTATCACTACCAGTGGGACAAGGGCGAGGAAAAAGGCCGCAACAAATATGCGGTGCAGGAACACCTGGCCATCCTGCGGGCGCTGGCCGAGCACG
>Ga0308158_10002537_pt1 | contig 17077 bp, 14 predicted proteins | sample PhyBR2_FD_201038 | JGI IMG/M metagenome (GOLD analysis project Ga0308158, IMG submission 201038) | Phyllosphere microbial communities from UC Gill Tract Community Farm, Albany, California, United States - DLSLB.R2 | ecosystem: Host-associated > Plants > Phyllosphere > Unclassified | place: USA... | reverse complement strand
CGCCGATCCGGACAGCTCTTACACCGCGAAACTCTATGCCAGTGGCACCAAGCGCATTGCGCAGAAAGTCGGTGAAGAAGGTGTAGAAACCGCACTGGCGGCGACGGTGAACGATCGTGAAGAGCTGACCAATGAAGCCTCGGATCTGATCTATCACCTGCTGGTGCTCTTGCAGGACCAGGCGTTAGACTTCAGCACGATTATCAGTAATCTGCGCGCCCGTCATAAGTAGATTGTCCTCTCTGCTGCTCCTCCGTCAGGCGGGCAGCAGCGTTACAAAAAGGCGCGGTGGCGCCTTTTTTATTAAAACGGAAAAGCCGATGCTCAGTACCCATGAAAAATTGATCGCGTTGCTCGATCAACATCAGGCACGTTACCGGCTGGTCGCCCATCAGCCCAGCGGCAAATGTGAAGCCGTCGCACAACTCCGCGGCACCGATGTCGGTCAGGGTGCAAAGGCGCTGGTGTGCCATGTCAAAGGCAATGGGGTTAAACAGCATGTGCTGGCGGTGTTGCCGGCCGACCAGCAGGCGGACCTGTCCAAAGTGGCTGCGGCAGTGGGCGGACGCCGAGCCTCACTCGCCTCACCGGCGGAAGTGGACAGCCTTACCGGCTGTGTATTTGGCGCTATTCCGCCATTCAGCTTTCATCCCGATTTACTGCTGATTGTCGATCCGCTGCTGTTTGAACGTTACGATGAGATTGCGTTTAATGCGGGCGTACTTGACCACTCAGTGATCCTGAACACCCAGGATTACCGTGCACTTTGTGGTGCTAACACTGTGAAAATCATCCTCTAATTGCCATCACCCCGGTCGAAAGGTACTCTGCGTAATACAACATTACGACAACAGAAGATCTTAACTATGGCAACGAAAACCCTCAAAACCCGCCTGCGCGCTGCGCTGGCACTGGCCGTGCTTGCCGGTTGTGCGTTCGGCGCACAGGCAAAAATCGAACAGGTCCGCTTCGCTGTCGATCCCACCTATCCGCCTTTCGAATCAAAAACCCCGCAGGGCAAACTGGTGGGGTTCGATATCGACTTAGGCAACGCCCTGTGTGCACAGATGCAGGCGAAGTGCGTGTGGGTGGAAAGTCAGTTCGACGGCATGATCCCGGCACTCAAAGCCCGTAAATTCGATGCCATCCTGTCTGACATGGGCATTACAGAAGAGCGTTTGAAGCAAATCGACTTTACCCAGCCGCTTTACGATACCCACACTCAGCTTATCGCACGCAAAGGTTCTGGCCTGTTACCGACGCCAGAGTCGCTCAAAGGGAAAACGGTTGGTGTAGAACAGGGCACGGTGCAGGAACGTTATGCCCGCGCAAAATGGCAGCCGCATGGCGTCACCGTGGTGCCTTACGGCGATCAGGCCCAGGTGGAAAGCGATTTAGTGGCCGGACGCCTTGACGCGGTCTTTACCGATGCCGCGCAGGCCGCCAATGGTTTTCTGAAACAGCCGCAGGGCAAAGATTTTGCGCTCGCAGGCCCGATTGTTCAGGACCCCATTATCGGTCCAGGCACGGCTATTGGCCTGCGCAAAGATGACACCGAGCTAAAAACGGCGCTGGATAATGCCTTTGATGAAATCAAGAAAAACGGCACCTTTGATAAGATTCAGAAGCACTATTTCTCGACCGACATTTCCATTCAAAAGTAAGGTCATGAAGGGCATTTTCGCCCTTCGGCCTCTGCAGGGCTATACTCAATGACTTTATGGGCAGCGCTTGCTGCCCTGAACCGACAAAAGGACATTAACACGGTATGTACCAACAACATCACCCCTTGTTAAGCGCCTCTCTCGGCACCCAGCGTGAAATCATCAGTTTTCATTTTGGCGATGACCCTACGCGACAGGTTTATATCCAGGCAGCCTTGCATGGGGATGAAATACCCGGCATGGCTGTCGCGTGGTTTTTGAAACAGCGTCTGCAAACCCTGGAGTCCGCCGGGCGGTTGAAAGCGTCGTTTACGCTCATCCCGGTTTCTAATCCTCTGGCGCTCAGCCAGCACTGGCATGGCACCCATTTAGGGCGATTTCATACCCAGACCGGACAAGACTTTAACCGTAAGTTTCCGTCGCTTGGCGCCTCGCTGGCTAATGAACTGGCCACTGTCCTGACGCCAAACGAAACCCAGAACAAGCGGCTGATTCGCGATGCGATCGATCGCCACTACCGTGATACCGTGCCCAAAACGGAGCTTGAAGCACAGCGTTTCACGCTGATGCGCATGGCCAGCCAGGCTGATTTAATGATCGACCTGCATTGCGACTGGGAAGCCCTGCCGCATCTTTATACCACGCCTCATGCGTGGCCGGAGGTTGAACCGCTGGCACGCTGGTTAGGCAGTGAAGTTCAACTGCTGGCGCAAATTTCTGGTGGAGAGCCATTCGATGAAGCCTGTTGTGAACCCTGGCTGACGCTGGCTGACCGCTTTGGCGAACAGTTTCCGATGCCGCAGGGCTTGTTACCTGTGACGCTTGAACTTCGGGGCGTGCGCGACGTGTCACCAGAGCAGGCGGAGCAGGATGCCGATGCGATTATCAGCGCGCTACAGGAATCGGGCTACATTACCGCCAGTGAGGCTGCCGTTTCTGTCGAGGTCGCGGCACCGGTTATCGGCGGTGATGAGCTGGTGTCGGTCGCCAGCGGCGGCGAAGATGTAGTAGGCGTTGACGAGAGCGGTACCGGACTCGGGGCTCCGGGTGTGGCAACGAGCATTGATGAAAGCAGCATTATTAAACAGCGTCATATCGAAGGGACATCCGCCCTGTCGCCTGCGCTGAAAAATCCCCCTACTCCGCTTGCGGGTTGCGAATATGTTCACTCGCCGGTGTCGGGACTGATTCTGCATCGTAAACCTCTGGGTGCGCTTATCAGGCCAGGTGAAGTGGTCGCGGAGATTGTCGATCCGGTAACGGACCATATCACACCACTGGTGGCGGAGTTCGGTGGGATACTTTATGCCCGTCACTGGGCCAGATTTGCCACTGCAGGGATGTTGGTGTTGAGGCTGGCGGGAGAGAAGTCGGTGAGGAGTGGGGATTTGTTGGTGGGTTAAAAAAAGGCTTCCTGTGGGAAGCCTTTTTGCTTTACTGCGGATTGATTAATCTAACCACTCGGTATGGAACACACCGTCTTTATCAATACGCTTATAAGTGTGCGCACCAAAGTAGTCACGTTGTGCCTGAATCAGGTTGGCAGGCAGAACCTCTGAACGATAGCTGTCATAGTAAGCAATCGCTGCTGAGAAAGTTGGTGTTGGAATCCCGTTCTGTACGGCATAAGCAACCACATCACGCAGCGCCTGTTGGTACTGGTCAGCAATATCCTTGAAGTAAGGCGCCAGCAGCAGGTTAGCGATGCCTGCATTCTCTGCATACGCATCCGTAATTTTCTGCAGGAATTGCGCACGGATAATACAGCCAGCACGGAAAATCTTCGCGATTTCACCATACTGCAGATCCCAGTTATTCTCGTCTGATGCTGCACGCAGCTGCGAAAAGCCCTGTGCGTAAGAAACGATTTTACCCAGATACAGAGCGCGACGAACTTTTTCAATGAATTCAGCTTTATCACCGGTAAAGGCTTTAGCCTGAGGACCGCTCAGCACTTTTGAGGCAGCAACACGCTGAGTCTTCAGTGAAGAGAGATAGCGTGCAAATACCGATTCGGTAATCAGCGACAGCGGCTCACCGAGATCGAGCGAACTCTGGCTGGTCCATTTACCCGTACCTTTGTTGGCTGCTTCATCAAGAATGACATCAACCAGGTAGTGACCTTCTTCATCTTTCTTAGTGAAGATGTCCTTGGTGATATCGATCAGATAACTACTCAGTTCACCGTTATTCCACTCAGTGAAGGTTTCGGCCAGTTCTTCATTGTTAAGGCCGAGTGCCCCTTTCAGCAGAGCATAAGCCTCAGCAATCAGCTGCATATCGCCATATTCGATACCGTTATGAACCATTTTAACGTAATGGCCAGCACCGTCCGGACCGATATAAGAGACGCAAGCCTCACCGTCTTCCGCACGTGCAGCAATCTTATCAAGAATAGGCGCAACAAGCTCATACGCTTCTTTCTGACCGCCAGGCATGATTGAAGGGCCTTTCAGTGCACCCTCTTCGCCGCCAGAAACACCGGTACCGATGAAGTTGAAACCCTGATCCGAAAGCTCTTTATTGCGACGGATGGTATCTTTATAGAAAGTATTACCCCCATCGATCAGGATATCGCCCTTCTCAAGGTGCGGCGTCAGTGAAGCAATCGTTTTATCTGTTGCTTCACCAGCTTGTACCATCAGAAGGATACGGCGCGGTTTTTCGAGCGAGTCAACAAACTCTTCAACGGTGTAGAACGGCGCAAGTTTCTTGCCTTGGTTCTCAGCGATGACTTCATCGGTCTTCTCGCGCGAGCGGTTGAAGACAGAAACGGTGTAACCGCGGCTCTCGATGTTAAGAGCCAGGTTGCGGCCCATCACTGCCATACCTACGACGCCGATCTGTTGCTTGGACATTTTTTACTCCTGAACTCAGCCATTACATATAATCTATTCTAAGATAACAAATCTATCCTAATTTCCTTTCAGTCACAATGAATTAGTACTGATTAAAAGATTGAGACTATTTCTATAGAACAAAAAGGGAAAATATATCAAAATTCATCTTTGCTTCCTAAAAGAAGCTTAGATTTTATACTACCAGAGGATTGAAAATGAAAAAGTTAACTTCTTCAATTGAAAAAAAAATGAATAAAATCATAAGCGAATCCCTAAAAGAAGAAGGCAGTCTGGAAACAATTAATGAAATAAATTCAAAAATCAACAACATAGAATCGAAAATAGAAAATATTGAGAACAAAATCATTCAGGAGAAATTACTTGAAGCGAAAAATGATTTAGCTTCGCAACTCTTTTTCCATTTCAATAAATTAAACTCAACAGTAAATATTATTACAAAAAATAAAAGATTCTGTAAAAAAAGAGTTAGATGCCTTTTCCTGGTCCACAACATTTCAACCTGGGAAAGCTTATGCAGTGTATACAATTTAATGCTTGAAGATAAGTTATTTGAACCCATTATCGCAACGATTAATAAACGTTTTCCGGGTGATGATAATTATGATGGCGAAAATGAATTAAGTGAAAAACTTTCTTTGTTAGGCTTCGCTCACATTCGAATGAATTCAGAAGACTCATTTCTTGACCTTGAAATTATAAAACTAATGGCTCCGGATTTTATCTTTAGGCAATCTCAATGGGATAATGATATCCCCCCCGGGTTCAGTACAGAGAATCTAAATTTTTCACACTTACTTTTTATTCCATATGAGATTATGAATTTCCTCAATGTTGTAGATCCTAATATTGACAATAGTTTTTTCCATAAATCATGCTCCATGATATTTCTCGCAAATGAGCAATCAAAAATGGAAGTAATGAAAAAATTTCCTTTCGCGAGTAATTTATATGTATGCGGCCATCCAAAAGTGGAAACATTAGGCAAAAGTCTCCCATATTGGCCTATCAATTCAGCAGGAAATAATAATTCTTACAAAGTTCTTTGGGCAGCGCATCATAGCATCGGTGAGGACTGGTCTAACTTTGGGACTTTTTTAAGTATTTATGAATCAATGCTAGAGTTTGTAAAAATGAATTCTGATATTGATGTGGTTTTCAGTCCTCATCCGGCATTGTTCTCAACTCTGAAAAATGAGAAATACACTGAAGTAGCAGAAAAAGTTCAAAACTGGTTAGAAGAATGGAATAATCTACAAAATACATCATATACTGAATCAAGTACTTATGGGGGCCTCTTTGCTGCGTCTGACTTGTTATTAGTTGACGGAATAAGTTGGTTACTAGAATATCAATTGACTAATAAACCAATCATTTTCCTTGAGCGTGACGATCATCTCCCCCTACTTGAAAGCGGTGAAACTATTGCAAAAGGAACCTACAGATGTCAAAAAATTGAAGATGGTTTAAAAAAAATATTAGAGCTAAAAAATGGTGCTATCGATTATCTGTCAGAGCAGAGGAAAAAAACGATATCGACTCTTCTCTCAGAAAAAGAGCCGTCACGAAAGATAATTGAGACAATAAAAGACACATTTAATCTTGATTAAATAAATGGTTAACGTTCACTCAAAACACTTTCGTATACCGAAAGTGTTTGTGAAATCACTTGATCAGAGGAAAATGACTCTACTATGATTGAGTGTGCATTTCCCCCCATATTATTCCTCAACTCATCGTCTAGAATCAGCACCTTTAAATGTTCTTTTAAAGAGTAAAGATCATTTCTTTCAACTATGAAGCCATTTATATTGTTCTTAATAAGGGCACTGCAGCCTCCGCTATCATAACAAAGCGAACTCCGACCACATGCTCCAGCTTCGAGTAATATTCGAGGTATACCTTCGGGATAAATAGAAGGCAAAACTACGATATTACAATCACTAATAATTTTGTTAATATCATCTCTTTCACCAAGCCATATGATATGACCAGCCTCACTCCACGCGTTTATGGTTTCAATTGGAATTGAGTCTGAATCATTTGCTACAATTATTCCAGCGACTAGTAAATCAAAATATATAGACTCTTTTTCCAATTGAATTTTTATATCAATTAAGTCTCCTAATCCTTTAGAAAGCAATAGTCTACTAGCGAACAAAACTTTTTTCCTGGCACGGTTTTTTTCTCGTACGTATTCATATTTAGTAATATCAACACCAGCCCCAGAAATTATTAGAGTTTGATTGAATACCACCCCTGTTTCTTTGACAATGGCAAATCTATCTTTTTCATGCTCAAATAAAAGGAAAGCTTTTTTATTTCTAAAAATAAACCTCATAACACGAAGAACAAGATTGCGAACTAAAAGTTTAAATCCCTTTTCAAAGTAAAAGATTCTCCCTAAACCAACGATGCTATATATTGGTATAACATTTGACATTAAAGTTGCAATGCCACCTATGAGTACAGCCTTTATGGTTATACAATGGATAATTGCAGGATTGTTATGTTGTATTAATCTTCTCAACTTCCATGCATTTTTTAAAAGCAAAAAGGGGTTCATTGACTGAGATTTAATTGAAAAAGAAATGCACTCAAACCCCATCGATCTAAACTTCAGCTCAATGTCTTTATTCAAAAATTCGGTAATGATTGTAATCTGATAACCTTTATTTTTTGCGGCAACGGCTCGATCCAACCAATGCAAATCAAAATACCAGTCTGTATTAACGACATAAAAAATTTTCGACATATCGAATTATTTACCCATTCCGCTTAAATAAACCATCCCATAATGCTCTGCTTAATACTTTAGCAAGTGATTTTCTGTTTTTTGATTTTATTGAAATCAAAAGGTATTTTAACAACCTAATGAAAATGAAGGAAAAAGAAAAGGGAGATTTTTTACCAAAAAAGAGCCGGCTAAAAAGTAAATTTCTCACTAAGTAATATAATTTCCAATCAGGTATTTCATTGGAAAAGCCATATGAATCAGCGTTAACATCATGGATAAATACTAGCTTTGAAGAAAACTTTAAAATTTTTTTATCAAGATGAAGATACCAAGAAAAAAACACATCATCATAATAAATGAAAAGCTCAGATTTAATGTTGTCAATGTGCTTTATTAGTACTTCAGCCTTAATTACGCACCCTACAAAAGATAAAGAAACTATGTTTTCAGCAACTTCATTCGTTACTGCAAAAGGTTTAGAATTGTAAAAATACCTGACATTATCAATTAATGATGATGGATATTTTTTCCACGGCAAGTTCATTTTACAAACTTCGCCATTTTTGTTTATTACCTTACTGGCTACGGCATCAAAGTCAGAATCTTTGGTTAATGATATAAAATTTTCAACAAAGAACTTATCAGGATAGGCGTCATCATCATAAATTACAACCCAATCAAAATTTAAGTGATTGGCTATATATTCGGCCCCCATTTTTATACCGCCAGCACCGCCCATATTTTCGATCGAGTTAATAACATTTAAACGTTCGTCTTCAATTTCACTAAGCCATTCTATAGTGCCGTCTGATGAATTATTGTTAACAATCACAATTGAGCTAAAAGCTTGAGAGGCCGTAGCCTCCCAAGTATGCTTTAGTTTAGCCAATCGATTATAAGTAACAATCAAGGCTATAATGTTCATCTCACCTGAACCATGAACACTGGCATCTTTGATGATTGCTCAATGCTATGTAAAAATTTATTAGCAGTTTGAAGAGCTTCAGCTATTGTGACATCCATATCTAAATATCTATAAGTTCCTAACCTGCCAATAAAGGTTAGATTTTGTTCTTTTTCAGCAAGATCAATATATTTATTGAGCACTTCCATTTCACCTAATTGCCTAATTGGATAGTATGGAGTATCGGCCTCTTGACACAAAGAGCTAAATTCACGATAACATGTACTTTTCTGATGTTTTTCCCATGGTGAAAAATATTTGTGCTCGGTTATCCTGGTGTAAGGAACATTTTCTTCACAGTAATTCATTACAGCGCACCCTTGGTAGTCGCCGTCATGAACGAAACGTTCAAATTTAAGTGTTCTGTATCCTAATCTTCCATGTTCATAATCATAAAAAGCATCTATAGCACCACTAAAAAAAACATGGCTATACGCATTACGAAGATCATGAAAATACTTAGTGTTTAGTTGCAATTCAATATTGGGATGCTGTGCAATATTTTCAGCTATTTTAGTGTATCCATCCTGAGGCATCCCTTGATATTTATGGTTAAAATAATTATCGTCATAGTTAAAACGAACAGGAAGTCTTTTTAGTATTGACGCAGGTAACTCTTTAGGATGAATCCCCCATTGCTTTAACGTATAACCTTTGAAAAAGGCTTCATAAAGCTCTTTACCTATAAATTTCATAGCCTGCTCCTCAAAACTTACAGGTTCAGGAATATTTTTGTCCCCCTTCGACTCAATGAAATCTTTAGCTTCATCCGGTGAGAGTGTTTTCTTAAAAAACTGATTTATTGTATGTAAATTGATAGGAAGAGAAAAAACCTCATTTTTAGCAACCGCTTTCACACGATTAGTATAAGGCATCATAGTCCCAAATTTATTTATAAAATCCCACACTTCACTATTGTCAGTATGAAATATATGTGGACCATACTTATGAACCATCACTCCCGTTTCTGGATCTCTTTCATCATAGCAGTTACCACCGATGTGCTCACGCTGGTCGATGATTTTAACATGATAATCGCGTTCAGCAAGCAAACGAGCTATGACTAATCCAGAAAAACCTGCACCCACTATCAAAATTTTATTATTCATCATATTAACCTAGAATTTTTCGGCGAAATTTATAGTAAAATTTTGCAAAATTACTTCTTCTTTTAGAGCCTCTTGGAGCATATTTATCAAGATAAGGCATTAATCTCATTTTAATTCTTGTTTGAAACAATAGAGGCTTATTAGTGATCAATGCAGGTAACGAATGAGAAGCATTGGATGCCAGCCTTTGATAAATCTCTCTTTCCCAAGGTGTATTGTGGACGTTTTTAATGAAGTTGTCATAAAAATCAACTCCATCGGTATTCCATGGCTTATTTTCGCCTGCAAAGTGAATCATTTTAGGTTGAATTCGCGCCTTCAAATACCTTGAATAGGTTGAAAAGCTGAGATTTGGATAAAACACATCGGTATAACCGTTGCCATGATATACATTCCACTCCAATGGTAGGTAGTGTACTCTTCCATGGAAAACTTTATTCATAATGTCTTGATCTAAGAACCAGTAACACCCTTCTTTTAACTCCTTCATCAATAGGGGGAAAATACGTTCCTCAGATATTTTTGAAACGTTGAATACCATAATGCCTCCCTGAAAGTATTCCGAAGGCGTATTCAGTAATAATTTTTCTTTTAGGTATTCACCTGCAGTAAGAACGCTGCCTTCAATCTGGGCTACTGTACCAAATTTGACAAAACCTTCCATTACGATATCTTGAACTGCTGCGACTAAGTTTTCACCCAAATCGATGTCCAATAACTCTGCAACATCACTTTCAACAACAGTATCGGTATCTATGAATAAGACTTTTCCATAGTTCTCAAAGAGTTTAGGTATAAAAAGACGAGAATAAGTAGCTATTGTAAAAGGTGGACGAATATAAGCACCTTTTATTTCATCAAAAGCATTAACATTGAAGAATCTAATAGATACGTTTTTATACCCACTGCAAAGATTCAGCAGCCTTTGTTTACTCCGAAGAGATAGTCCATTGTCAATGACAAGAATGTCATAATTTTTATTCGATGTGGAATTTCTTAAAATAGAATTAATTAAAGCCCCAAGACTCATTGCATAGTTATCATCAGAGCATATAACGACAGGGACAACATTTTTTTCGTAAATCGGTTCTATCTTTGCGTTGAACGTCTCTTTTTGCACAAAAGTACGTTGTAATTCTTTAATTTTTAACTCAGTACTAGCTAATTTATACTCGATAAAAATGTTAAATAAACGTTCTGAAATATGCCCAAAGACTCTTTTTTCTTGTGCACTGTAATTTTCAAAAGATAACTCTTTTTCAAGAGCCGTTAAAACATCAAACAACCATTCAGAGTACTCTTGAAATAATCCCTTCTTCATGACGAACATATTTGTATAATATCCGTCATGGCCTTCATTGAATTTCTTAACTGCTTTATAATAATCGGGGTATTTTTCTAAAATGATATCAATTGCAGCTTGGTAATCCTTGATATGGAGATGATCTGAAACTTTATAGTGATGGTAATTATTTTTACTACCAGCAGCCTTCACCGACCATTTTTTAGGAACCAATATATCATATGATTGGGCTATTTTGAGAATTGAATCTTCATCAAGCCCGAATTCACTTTCATATTCAGCATTTATTTCTGGTCTATTGACCATCCCCCAAATATCTTCTTCTTTTTTTTGATCTTCAGAGAAATTAAAATGCCTTCTATAATGCATGAATCCAACGAATTCGCTTAAGGCCTCATTTTTCCATACCCAATAGTGAGCAGTCAATTCACAATAGAATGGATTTTTATAGGAGATATTATCGCCGGTATCATCTCCAAAGGTGCAAATTTCGCTAATCGAATTAATTTTACCAACGTGAATAGGTATTATTGCAGGTGATGATAAAAATGCACTTGGTTTATGATGGCACGTGAAAACTTTTACTTTATTCATATTTATCTCTTAACTCATAGCTTTTTTATAACTATCTATAACCTGCTTACAGTTACCAGATTGTTTCAGCTTATGATTTTCAATCCAGATAACTCTATCGCACACTTTTTCAACATCGCCAAGATTATGGCTTACAAAAAGAATAGTCACGCCTTTATTCCGGAACTCATTTATGGTTTCAATACATTTCTTTTGGAATGAAATGTCGCCTACAGCTAGCACTTCATCAATTATCAAAATATCAGGATCAACCTGGGTTATTACAGAAAAACCTAACTTCGCCAACATTCCACTTGAATAGACGCGTATGGGCTCATCGATAAATTCACCGAGTTCCGAAAACTCAATGATTTTATCAATTTTTCCCTTTAATTCTTTTCTTCTTAAACCTAGTAAAGTTGCATTAAGTACAATATTTTCTCGCCCAGTGAGCTCCGGATGAAAACCACCCCCTAATTCCAGCATCGATGCAACTCTACCTTTTACTGTAACAGTACCTTCTGTTGGTCTTAATACACCTGCCACGAGACCTAACGAAGTACTTTTACCGGCACCGTTACGGCCAATCAATGCAACAGACTCACCTTTTTCAACTTTGAAGCTTATGTTCTCAATCGCAAGATAACTTTTTCCTTTTAACAGCCCTATCGCTCTTTTAGGATTGAAGAGTAATTCTTTCACACCAGAGCCTAAATGATGATATAACGGATATCTTTTTGTTACATTTGAAAATTCGATTACCGTATTCATTAAAGAATCTCTGCGAATTTATGCTTTAGCTTATTGAAAACAACACTGCCAAAGACAATTGACAATGCTCCATAAAAATATAACTCCAAAATCATTTCAAAGTTAATGGAATTATTCATGAAAAGCTGACGCCAAGATACGATCATACATGAAAATGGGTTATATGTTACTAACCATCTATATTGCTCAGGTATCATATCTGCAGAATATAAAATAGGCGTACAATAAAAAAGCAGCATTATACCTAAACCGACGAAGCGCTCAAGATCTCTAAAAAACAGGTTCAAAGAAGATAAAGTAAAAGCAATGCCTAGCATTAGTAAAATCTGTCCCAACCCAATTAGCGGTATACCAATTAACCAATCAATTGAAGGTCGCATATCGTAGATATATAAAAAGACGATAATCACAGGTACTGTGCATAAAAAATGCAAACATTCCATCATTACATTACTAATTGGTATGATTGAGCGCGGGAAGTTTGTTTTTTTTATTATTTGTGCATTGGCTAAGAATGACAAAAGTGAGTTTGATGTTGAACTTGCAAACCACTGCCATGGAAAAAGGCCAGAAATAATGAACAATGTATAATTAGGTATTTGGACTCTCATTACCAGTTTAAAAATAAAGAAATATATCATTGCAAACAGAAGTGGATTTGCTATAGACCATAGATAACCAAAGAAACTACTTTTATACCTGACTTTAAGCTCTTTTTGCGTAACAACAACGGCCAAATCGTAAATATAACCCAAACTTATTCTCATGTTAAACTTCATCCTGACTGGTAGGTTTAAGTATCAAGTTACTTTTAATATACTTATAAGATTCAGCCATTCCATTTTCAATTGAAAAGTTATTTCCCCTTTTAATAACTTTTCTAAGCTTACTTATATCCAGAATACTGTGCTTAACATCACCTTTAACTTTATCGTGATATTTTATCTTAGCATTTCTACCTACTAATACTTGTGCGATCTCTACTATTTCTTTAATTGTAGTTCCTATTCCACTACCAACATTATAAATTTCATTATTAAACTCTTTATTTTTTAAAAACTCAGATATAACATCACAAAAATCTTCAACATACATATAATCTTTGCATGTATTAAGATCGCCATAAATATCTATTTCTTTGCCGAGGATAGTTCTCTCAATCACAACAGGTATTAACCTATTATTCTTCTGATACTTTCCATATATATTTGATGGTCTTAAAATTAAATATTTAAAATTTCCATTTCTCTTAGAATGAAAACTTAGATAGTTTTCACACGCAAGTTTTAACCAACCATACAGGCTGATTGGCTGTGTTGGTGAATCTTCTGTATTTGCATATTCATGTTCTCCGTAAATTGCACCACCAGATGAAATATAAATGAGATTGCGAACCTCATACTTTTCCATTGCATTTATAAGATTTATAAATCCTGTTAAATTTATATCTATAATATCTTCAATCCCAGAATCATTTATTAATGGATCCGAGCTATTAAGAAGATTAATCACGCAATCCACATCATACTCTGAAAAGATATCGCAATACTTTTCATAAGATCGCACATCACCTGAAATATGAATAATATTTTCTTGAAGCCCTTTACTTCTTCCAAAACTTAACAAATTATAATTTTCCGCGACTAACTTTTCGGATAAATTCTGTCCAATAAAACCTGAAACGCCTAACAAAAGTATATTTTTCATTAAACACCACAATCAATAGCTAATATTAATCTTGCGCGAATTTGAGCACATCATACAAATATTTACCATATTCTGTTTTTTCGAGGAGTTTAGCTTGTTTTGCTAAATGCGATTCATTAATCCAACCTTTGTTGAAGGCTATTTCCTCGAGACAGGCAACTTTGAAACCCTGTCTTTTCTCGATTGTGTGTATAAACTGGGATGCTTCAATTAAGCTGTCATGTGTACCTGTATCTAGCCACGCAAATCCACGACCAAGTTTCTCTACGTTAAGAATTCCTTTCTCTAAATACATTTCATTGAGAGTTGTTATTTCAAGTTCGCCCCTTGCAGAAGGCTTAACTTTTTTTGCCATTTCAACGACATTTGAGTCGTAGAAATAAAGTCCTGTTACAGCCCAGTTAGATTTTGGGTTATCTGGTTTCTCTTGTAACGATATAGCAATATTACTCTCATCGAATTCAACAACGCCAAATCTGCTTGGATCATTAACTTTATAGCCAAATACAGTTGCGCCATTATTTCTATGTACAACTTCTTCAAGTTTCGGTGCAAACCCCTGACCGAAAAATATGTTGTCCCCCAAGACTAATGCACAAGGGTTATTATCAATAAATTTTTCACCAATGATAAAAGCCTGAGCAAGTCCTTCTGGCTTTTCTTGTATTTCATATTCTAATTGAATTCCAAAATCACTGCCGTCTCCTAATAATCTTTTGAAAGAAATATTATCTTCAGGCGTAGTTATAATTAGTATTTCTTTTATTCCAGCTAACATTAAAACTGATAGCGGATAATAAATCATTGGCTTATCATATACAGGCAATAGTTGCTTTGATAATCCTCTGGTTATAGGGTGCAACCTTGTTCCTGAACCACCTGCTAAAATTATTCCTTTCATTATGCCCTCTATTAACTCATTAAGCCTAAGCGTTCACCTTGATATTTACCCGATATGACGTTTTTAACCCAATCCTGATTATTTAAGTACCATTCAACTGTCTTCCGCAGTCCTGACTCGAATGTTTCCTTAGGCTTCCAATGTAGTTCATTAGCAATTTTCGATGCATCAATCGCATATCGACGATCGTGACCGGGACGATCAGCAACATAAATTATTTGTTCTGCATAGGAGGTTTCTTTTGGCCGTAATTCATCCAATAGTTCACAAACTGTTAGCACAACCTCGATATTTTTTTTCTCATTATATCCGCCAATGTTATACGTGGTGCCAATATTTGCCTTTGTTGCTACCAGATACAATGCACGAGCGTGATCTTCAACATATAACCAATCACGGATTTGGTCGCCTTTGCCATATATTGGTAATTTTTTACCTGCAAGTGCATTGCTAATAATAAGTGGAATTAATTTCTCAGGAAAGTGATAGGGACCATAGTTGTTAGAACAGTTGGTGACGACGACTGGAAGACCATATGTGCGACCCCATGCACGGACTAAATGATCGCTAGCAGCTTTAGTTGAAGAATATGGACTACTTGGTGAATAAGGCGTCAATTCAGTAAACAGCGGCAATTCTCCCGACATTTCATCGGGATGTGGTAAATCTCCGTATACTTCGTCTGTTGAAATATGGTGAAAACGGAAAGTCTTTTTACGCGTTTCAGAAAGACTCATCCAGTATTGGCGGCTTGCTTCAAGTAAGACATAGGTCCCTACGACATTTGTCTGGACGAATTCAGCAGGTCCGGTGATGGAGCGATCGACATGACTTTCAGCCGCCAGATGCATAATGACATCCGGTTGATGTTCAGAAAAAACTTTGTTTAGAGACACACCATCGCAAATGTCGATACGACAAAATTTGTAGCGCGGATCGTCACTCACCATTTTTAAAGATTCGAGATTGCCTGCGTAAGTGAGTTTATCAACATTGATTACCTCATCAAACGTCTCTTTGATGATATGACGAACAACGGCAGACCCGATAAAACCTGCACCACCAGTGATTAAAATCTTCATGACGTTGGGCTATTCCTGACTTTGCGGCCGAGCCATCCTCGACCCGCGTTAAAATTACGACGCTTCACATGCAATGGAAAACGCTACCGCCCTTGGGTTGCAGCTCCCAATGCGCTGATACTTAAGCCAATTTGTACTCTAGTGAGTATTCAACTACTACAAGCACTATATTTCCAAAACAATTTTTTTTCTAACATTAATTAAATAGAGTGAAATATTTTAGACTAAGAATTTTACCACTGCGGTCTGATGAACACGAACAAAATGGCTCATGCCATTCAATGATGGTTCAATTATTAACCATTTGTGCGGAAAGCGCATAAAAAAACAGTTCATCACACCCAATGTGACAATTCAGTTAGCACCAAAAAAGAGACAGGAAATGATGATTTGAAAAAAGGCGGACTTTAAGTCCGCCTGACGGAGAAGTGTTAAGCAAACCCATCCGGATTCTTCGACTGCCAGTTCCACGTATCGCGCATCATCGCATCGATACCACGCGAAACCCGCCAGTCCAGTTCCTGGTTTGCCAGCGAGGCATCCGCCCAGAACGCAGGCAAATCACCATCACGGCGCGGCTTGATTTCAAACGGAATCGGTTTGCCTGAGGCTTTCTCAAACGCCTTGATCATTTCCAACACGGAGAAACCTTTCCCACCGCCGAGGTTATAGGCTTTATAACCCTCAATCTTGCCAAGATGGTCCAGCGCTTTCAGGTGGCCTTCCGCCAGGTCAACAACGTGAATATAGTCACGCAGACAGGTGCCGTCTGGCGTGTCATAGTCACCGCCGAAAACGCCTAACTTGTCCAGCCGACCGATAGCGACCTGGGCAATATAGGGCAGCAGGTTATTAGGAATACCCGTTGGGTCTTCGCCAATCTCACCCGACTCATGCGCGCCGACCGGGTTAAAGTAGCGCAGTGCAATGGTTTTGAAATGAGGTTCAGCTTTGGCGAAATCACGAATGATAAATTCAACCATCAGTTTGGAGGTACCATACGGACTCGTGGTACCACCAATCGGTGTGGTTTCCACGTAAGGCACGGGCGCATTGGCACCGTAAACGGTGGCGGAAGAGCTGAAAATAAAGTTCCAGACGCCCGCATTACGCATCTCTTCCAGCAGAACCACCGTGCCAGCTACGTTGTTTTCGTAGTATTCCAGCGGCATACGCGTTGACTCCCCTACCGCTTTTAACGCGGCAAAGTGAATCACGGCAGAGATACTGTTTGAAGCGAACAGGTCACGCAGGCAGGCGCGGTCAAGAACATCACCTTCAATAAAGGTGGCTTTCTTACCGGCAAGTTTTTCAACCCGATTGATGGCCTCACGCGAGGCGTTGCACAGATTATCCAGTACCACCACATCATCACCGCGCTCAAGCAGTGCCAGCACTGTGTGGGAGC
>Ga0308158_10002536_pt1 | contig 17084 bp, 14 predicted proteins | sample PhyBR2_FD_201038 | JGI IMG/M metagenome (GOLD analysis project Ga0308158, IMG submission 201038) | Phyllosphere microbial communities from UC Gill Tract Community Farm, Albany, California, United States - DLSLB.R2 | ecosystem: Host-associated > Plants > Phyllosphere > Unclassified | place: USA... | reverse complement strand
TACCACGAAGCCGTCGCCAAGGCCGGGGAACTCGGATCCGGCGAAATCTACGTGCATGATCCAGAAGGAGACCTGGCCTGGCACGAATCTGTGCCCAAAGACCCAGAAACGCACTAGCATCCGGGCCGCGGTCCAGCCGCTGCATTCGGCTCAGCCTAGAATGCCGCCGGACGGGCAGATGCAGCACGCCTGCTGGCAATCGCAGGTGAAGCGATACCGGGTGCTATCGAGCCGAAGAAACCCGTCACCCCCGGAGGAATCCGGGGGGCCCCTATGTAAAAGTCAAGCTATTTTCAGCTCTGGAAGGTCATAGAGTGACCCGTCACGGATCATGGCGAACAGGACTGTGAGCCGGCGGTGGGCCAGTGCGATGAGTGCTTGGTTATGGCGTTTGCCTTGGGCTCGTTTCCTGTCGTAGTAGGCCCGGCTGGTCGGATCAAAACGGATGGAGGCGAAGGCCGAGAGGAACAACGCCCGCTTGAGGCGTTTGTTGCCGGAATGGCTGACGCGTTCGGACTTGATCGAGGTGCCCGACTGGCTGGTGGCCGGCGCCAATCCGGCGTAGGAGGCCAGTGCCGCGGCGCTAGCGAAGGTTTTGCCGGAGATCTCGGCGATGATGATCGCGGCGGTCCTGACGGCGACCCCTGGCATGGATGTCAGGACCGGGTAAGGAGGGTGAGCCTCCACCATTGCCTCCAAGTGCATGGCCACGTCCACGCGCTGGGCATGCAATGAGATCAACTGCCGTGCCAGGTGCGGAATAACCAGGCCAGCAGCATCGGTGCCGACCACGACAACATTCTGTTGGTCCAAGGCTTCCAGAATGGCCCCGGTCCACGCGGTGTGCCGGCGGGCTCCGTGCTTTTTCAGCTTCGCATCGATCCGCGCTTTGCCAGCATGCTTCAGCAGCGCCGGTGTCGGCCAGGAGGCGAGGACCTCCAGCACAGCGTCATGCTCCAGCCAGGGTCCGAGAACGCGTTCCAGCGACGGGTGGATCTGGGTGAACAATCCGCGGATCCGGTTGCTGGTTTGGGTGATCTGACGTGTTAGATCCAGGTCGAATCCGGTGAGCATGCCTAAGGTGGCTTCGTCCTCGTCAGAGAGCTGAATGCTGCGCAGCGTGTGGGGCATGGTGCGGGCAGAGTCCGCGATGATGAAGGCGTCTTTTTCGTCGGTTTTCGCCGTGCCGGGATACATGTCTGCGATGCGCCGCATCGAGAGTCCGGGCAGGTAGGCCACCGGAATGCCGAGGTGCTGAGCGACGGCGACGGCCAGGGCGCCGATGGTGGCTGGCTGATCCACTACCACCAGAACGGTGCCCTTGGCACTGAGATTTTCGTAGACAGCGGTGAGTTTGGCTTCGTCGTTGGGCAGGGTCTTGTTCCAGATTTTGGTGCCGTCTTTGGTGACGGCACAGGCCCAGTGGTCTGTTTTCCCGACGTCGAGGCCGATGAAAATGTCGACATCCGTGGTGATCATGACTAGTGCTCCTTTGAACTAGTTTCTGTTCAAGGTCGGCCAACCGTCGGTAGCAAAGTCTTACATCCACGTTATGACAGGCGTCCATTTTGGCGCCGCGCCCCTAATTAGCAATCACCCTGCTGCCATACCAATCTCGGTGGCAACACCCCCGGACTATTGGATAAGCAGGGGCAAGACACCACGAGATTGGTCGGCCGACAGTCCCTATGATCCTCTTTTAGGGGCTGTCAACAACATAACGGGTACCGTGTCAATGCAGCCTTTTCACACCGACGATGCATTGCGTCCCAACTGGGACGCCATGCTAGGGGATGACCGCACGGAGCGCGGATTCGCTTGGACGGAATACGAGCAAGCCGGCGCATTGCTGGCCTTCTCCACCGATGTCCCGACCGCACCGCACGGAGCACTGCCCAATATGTTCGTGGCCACGACCCGTCGTTCCGCGCTGGACAACACCTTTGAGCCGGTCCTGCCTTAACTGGCAATGCGGCTGGCCAATGCCATCTCCCACGCAACGCGTGATTCCGCCGCATTTGCAGGGGACAGCGCCCCCACGAGCGGCTGGAAGCTGGGTATGCCGCTGACTTTGCGGTGCTCGATGCTGATCCCTTCGCGGAGGGTAATGACGTGCTGCTCACCGCTCAGGTGGTGCGTACCGTGGTGGCCGGGGAAACGGCCTACGCCGCCGAGCCCGCCCGGACGATGACAGGGGCCTGAGTTTCGGGTTTGCCAAATGTGTTATCTGGCTGATTTGGCGATCAATGATGGGTTGCCACCTAAGCATGTTCAGGCTGCAGGTACGCGTGGCTTGATGGTTCGGCAGTTCCAGGCCGGTCCCAGTTTGCGGAACGTAGAGATGTGCTCCTCAGGCCAGTAGCCGTCAGGCAATTACCAGCCGGATTCGACGCAATCTGGCGAAAGTTGTTTTGGGTTCGCACGACGACTTCAGGGCTTGGCGCAGATCCTCGAAGCAATGAATTTGGCGTACAGTAAGGCACTCTTCTGAATCCGTACGAAAGATTCAGAAGAGTGCCTTGAATGCTGTTCAGGAATAGAGCGGAGTGACGTAAGCGCCCGCGATGCCACCGTCGACCAAGAACTGGCTGGCGGCAATGAACGAGGTATCAACTGACACTGGGAAAGCAACAACCGCGGCCAGTTCATCCGGTTCAGCGAAACTCCCCAGCGGGGCGTGCACCAGTCGGCGTGCTGCACGCTCGAGCCCTTGGCAAAGAGCTCCTTGAGCAAGGGGGTATTGACGGGGCCGGGGCACAACGCGTTGACCCGGATCCCTTGGCGGGCAAACTCCACGCCAAGTTCGCGGCTCATCGACAGGACGCCGCCCTTGGAAGCCGAGTAGCTGATTTGGCTCGTGGCAGCGCCCATCACGGCAACGAATGATGCCGTATTGACGATTGAGCCTTTTCCTTGTTCCTGCATGTACGGCAGTACGTGCTTGCAGCAGTAATAGACGCTGGTCAAATTGACTTCCTGAACCTTGCGCTAGGCATCGATTCCGGTCTCAAAATTGACTCGTCGTCGGCCGGCGAAATTTCGGCGTTGTTGAAGGCGATGTCCACGGAGCCACAGGTCGATTTAGCTGTTGCGAAAAGGTTCTTCACGTCGTCTTCATTGGTGACGTCGGTCCGTACGAAAAGACCCCACTTCTTCGGCGGCTTTTTGCCCGATTTCGTCGGCGCAAATATCTCCGATGACCACCTTTGCGCCTTCGTGCGACAGTCGCTTGGCAGTTACCAGAACGATGTCGGAAGCTCCACTGGTCGCTAACGGTATACGAGAGCCTTGGCTTTTAGAAGCCAAATGCTCCAAGCCAGAAGGGGGTCAGAGCATCACTACCCAATCGGCAATCAGATATACGGGCACAATACATCAACTTTGAGAAGAATCGACTTGAGACAGATGAAGCGCAGGTAACTTGGCATAAACTTTGGGATTTACATTCTCAAATTAACTGAACGAGGCAAACTGCATCTGAGTCTGAGCTTAAACGCAATCGGAACGAAGCCGATAGGAGTTTAGGTTCGCTACGAGCGAAGAAGCAAGCGTAGTTGTAGAGGACTATTGCATTCGCCTCTTTGAATGTGACTTCATAAGAAATCAAGAAGCTAACAAAACGTGAAACTTAATAACGATTCGTTTGGCACGTACGATAATCCAGCTGATCATCATTTTGTCTGGACAAACGAGTATAAAGTATGACTAGATGCTCAACAAACCTTGGCGCATGAAGTTTAATAGCAGGGCTAGGGATTATTCAGTGAAAGGTGCAGAGCCGTGAAACCAAGTGGGCGATGGTTCTTGGACGACTCAACTGGCGAAGTGCGGCTAAAAACGGACGACGGCAATGTCTTGTCTCCGAGCGCGATTGACATTTGGGCCGCGGAATTCGACCTCGAGCAGTCAATTGAGGGGGTACTGGTCGATGCCCCAAGCGCGGAATTGCAGAACATAGACTTCGCCCCTGAATCGCCAAATATTAGAATCGTGCTAATTGGCGACGACGATCGAAGAATCGTGGCTGTTCTTCAGATTGAAGATTCCGATCAATACGTACATCATCTACCTGCTAGCGACCAGCTTCTCCATGAGGGACGTTGGTATTGTCTAGATTCGGATGAGATGGGTGCAATCCAGCGCGTCTTAGTGGAAAGCGCCATTAGCTTAGGCGTTGGGCTTTCATCCGGGCAAGTTCTGAATCTCGCATGGAAAAAAGAAGTCGAAATCAAGGATGAATTCGACAACTCCATGCACACAACTCCGGATGCTTCGGTTGGTACTCCCTTGATCGAAGCTACACTGTATGACTATCAAGTCATTGGTGTTAACAAGATTATTGATCTTTACAACCAAGGATTCGGAGCACTGCTAGCTGACGAAATGGGCTTGGGAAAGACGCTACAAGTAATCGCTTGTATAGCCCACGCTAGAGCTACTGGGCAAGCCTTGGTCGTGTGTCCTGCTTCCACTCTTGCGAATTGGAAGCGGGAAATACGCAAGTTCGCGCCGACGTTGTCTGTCCATATACATCAAGGACCTGAGCGCGCGGGAGCTGCGAAGTATTTAACGGGTGTGGACGTTGTTCTCACCTCGTATGAGACTATGAATCAAGACATCTACGTCTTGCGTGGGGTCGAATGGAGCATCGTAGCCTTTGATGAAGCTCAGTACCTCAAGAACCTAGGAGCTGCGCGCACCAAGTCGGCAAAACTATTAGTTAGCAAAGGGAAAATTGCGGTTACAGGCACCCCTATTGAAAACTCTCTTCGGGATCTATGGTCAATAACGGAATTGCTGGTGCCAGGCCTACTGCCGGAACTGGATGAGTTTCTAGAAGACTACCCAGACGAGGATTGGGCTGCGCACGTAGCAGGCAAAAACATCGCACCGATCACCATTCGTCGATCAGTACGTGACGTCGAGACATCTTTGCCTGAACGCGTAGATACTTTTGTTCCTGTTCTGATGGGGAGGGAACACGCAATTGCATATCAAGAAATATTGGATTCGGATCGATCGTCTTTTGCGAAAATTACAACATTGCGAACCATATCAGCTTCCATGGAATTCGAGAACACCAAGATCGAATACATGCTTGATGCATTGTCCAACGCGCTTCGCACAGGTAAGAAGATTCTCATTTTTGCTTCATATACAAAAACCATAGAGGATTTGAAGGCAAAATTAGTCAAGGAATTTGAAACCTTAGCAGTTTCAATAATTAACGGTCAGACGAATATCAATGATCGACAGAAAATAATTGATAGATTTACTGAAGAAAAACAAAGCACGGTGTTAATCCTCAATCCGAGAGCAGCTGGCGTTGGTCTTAACATCCAGGCGGCTAACTACGTGTTTCATTTTACACCGGAGTGGAATCCAGCAATTGTTGACCAGGCTTCTGCGCGTGCTTACAGAAACGGCCAGAAACAAACTGTATTTGTTTATTACTTGTACTACTCGAATACAATTGAAGAAGTCATGATAGAAAGATTGGAACGAAAGAGATCACTTCAAGCGAGTGGCTTGGAAGGCGCTTCGGCTGGACCAACGGCAAAAGAAACAGAACTTGTTATGTCCCTGAGTCCAGAAAGGAATTAATTAAGCATGTTTGAAATGATATCCAAGGTATTAACTGCTAATGATGTTGGAACGACTGGCGGGCATCAGGCAGGTATTACTATTCCTCGTTCAGAAGAAATGCTCAATTTTTTTCCGCGACTCGACTCGAATGTCATAAATCCAAGCACTGAAGTACGTTGCTTCGTTCACGACGGGCGTGAACCAATTGTTTTGAGGTACATCTACTATAACGGGAAACTCCACGGAACCAGTACGAGAAATGAATACCGATTAACCGGATTGACGAAGTTTTTTCGCGATCATGAAGCTGCCACCGGTGACGAGCTGATTTTTCGCAGAGAATCCAGTAACCAATTTTTAATCCAAATCAAGAAGTCGTCGTTGAATGAAACGACTGAAGAATCACATGTAGGATCAACTAAAATTAAGTTAACGGGCAAGTGGTCAAGTTACAAAGTGAGGAAGTCGTGATGTCTGAATTAATTGAGGTTACACCTGATCCGGCACGAATCACGGAGTCGCTGCGAGATACCGGGTATGTGCTCAAAGATGCCGTGGCTGACATAGTCGACAATTCCATCGCTGCGGGTGCAACTAAGGTTCATATTGACTTGAATTTGGACCCGCGGGGACGAGTTCGATTCAGCGTGACTGATGATGGCTCAGGAATGGACCGTGACGGATTGGTTAACGCATTGCGTTACGGTTCAAACCGACGGGAAGACCCCGCGAGCCTTGGTAAATTTGGGCTGGGTTTGAAAACTGCTTCCACTGCTTTTGCAAGAAGAATCCGTGTAACTTCGCGTCCGCAAGGTGGTGATGCACTGGCAGCCGTTTGGGACCTAGACGCCGTGAAGGATATCGGATGGAAAGTTGAAATCACGGATGGCGTCACCGCCGAAGACCTTAAGAAACTGAATAATATTGCGCCTTCGGGAAGCGGCACCGTTGTCAGATGGGAGGAAGTTGACCGAGTCATTGGACCATATAAGGACCCCAAGGGACATCATGCCAGAAATGCCATAAAAAAGGTTGCATCAAATCTTAAAGACCATCTGAGCATGGTTTTTCAACGGTTTCTCGATAAAAGTGATTCTCGAACTGCTGATGTAGAATTCTTTTTGAATAATGAAGCGATTCAGGCGTGGAACCCGTTTGGGTTTGGAGCTGAATGCCTTTTTGAAGATGTGGTTGATGTAGAAGTCCCGAATGATGAAGGAGAGTCGGCGTTAGTTCTGAGAGCATTTGTGATGCCTCGCAGGCAAGATGTCCTTGCTGACTTTGGTAAGGAAGGTCCCATCGTTGCTCGTCTGACAAATAACTATCAAGGAATTTACGTCTATCGTGAAAACCGCTTGATCCATGGACCAGACTGGCTAGGATTCTGGATGCAAGAGCCGCACTCAACACTGAGTCGAATCGAATTGTCCTTCGATCATAAGTTGGACGAGGCATTTCAGATTGATATCAAAAAATCGCGAATTTTGCTAGATTCCGGCCTTGAAGAATACATTAAAAAAGCCATTTCCGGTCCAAGGTCAGTGGCCAGCCAAATCTACCGAGACCGCCAGATCGAGGTCACAGTAGAGGCGGACAGCGAAAAGCTGCACAAGGCCTCGAACGCAAACATTGAAGACAAACAGGCCAGCATTCCTGGCCCAGAAGTTAACACTACAGACGAGGTAAAGGGCGAAGCGACAATCACTAATCCAGTTGGCACAACAACTGTGCCGTGGAGCCCATCTGTAGATCAAAGAGTTTTCGTTGACACAGTGCCTTTCGTACAAGATGGGATGCTCTATGAACCCACCTACATAGGTAAAAATATGGGCGTTCATATTAATAAGTCGCATGCATTCTATTCCAAGGTTTACCTCGCTAACCAAGGGAAAGCTACGACAATTCAAGCATTGGATTCTGTGCTTTGGGCACTCGCCACGGCTGAATTGAAAGTAACTGACGACAACATCCGAAAAACTTTTAACTTAATGCGCTATGATATTTCCCGTACCTTGCGCCTGCTAGTAGAGGATTTGCCTGACTACGAACCTAGCGAATCTGATTCATGATGAATGGCGCAGTGAAGAGGCTACGACAGGCAACAAGTCTGGGCTATTATATTGAGCCGACGTCGACTAATTTGATCTGTGTCAGAGCAAGTGAATTTCCAGATCCATATGGTTTATCTATTGTTTCGGAACGGCAGTTTTCGTGGGTTGAAGCTCATTTAGAATTCGATACATTTTCGTCATCAATAATTGAGGCTGTCAACAACTCGCTCTCGGAAAATTTGCAAGGTTTTCAAGAAATTATCGGCACATTTTCGAGTGTTGGAGTTGACTATATTGGTGACCTAGGTGGACCGATTGATTTTGTTGATATTAGTCAGTTTAGTTCACGGGTATATCTCGATGAGATGAATTCAATTGAAAATGCTTTGGAACTCTCGATTTTATCAATTGCCATCCCTCTCAGTTTGTTATGTGAAAAAATACTTGGCGTAGGCCCTGTGGATCAAGATGACCTTCTCGATGAGGAGGCTTTTGTTGCTTCGCTAGATGAGGAAGGGAGGGAGATCTATTCGATTAGCAAACGCCATGAGCGCAGCCGATCGAACCGGGCTCTTGCGATACAAATACATGGAAAAAGGTGTAAAGTTTGCTCCTTTGACTTTGATGAATTTTACGGAAGCGTAGCCCAAGGATATATTGAAGTTCACCACCTTTTGCCTGTAAGTATGATGTCAGTTCCGTCAGTTGTTGATCCTCGTACCGAGCTAGTTCCACTTTGCGCAAACTGTCATAGGATGGCCCATCGACGCTGGCCGCCCTATTCTTTGGGGGAACTGAGAAATCAGATAAACCCGTCATGTGAGTAGACGTATGTCATGTTAGTATGTGGATCGGAGTGCGGAAATGTTAAGGTTATCTGGCTCATTTAATACTTTACCCTCGAAAAAATCCTCTCCAGATCGAGAGTATAAGACTCAGTTCGAGTGGGAATCAAAACTCCAACTAGTCGCTAATTTTTATGACCATTTTCAGCGCCGGCCCAGATATGGGTCGAGTGATTCCCATGAAGCTCTAATTGCGAGATGGTTGAATACGCAGATTGTTGCTATTAACTCGGGTAATATTAAACCTGAAAGAATGGAATTGTTGAGGGACCGATTACCCTGGCTTAGGGCTAAAAGCGTCCGCTCCTTCGATGACTGGATCAGCGATCTCCGGAATTTTGTTGGTGAGAATTCTAGGGTCCCGAAGAATACTGTCGATGACGAACGAGCCTTGGCTCAGTGGCTTCATGGTGAAAGGGTCAAATACAAAAAAGGTTTGTTAAGTCCTGAGCGCCGGCGGAAATTGGAGTCTATTCCTGGGTCCTTGTCTCGACAGTCCTTTTCTGACACCTTTGAGATGTGCTGTAAAGCTGAAGCTTGGTGTGAGTATTATCGTCATCTGCCGCGTCTCAGCTTCTCTAGTTCTCATGCATTAAGCCCATCAGAGATCGAAGAAGCGAAACTTGCTTCTTGGATGAGAAACCATGCCAGAGAAGGCATTCGTTCTAAAGAGACAGCGGAATCTGTGTTTCGACGTGAATTCATACTTGAGCTCTTCCGGATCTATCCAAGCTGGTCAAGCTTCAAGGTCATATTGGATCAAGGGGGACATCTCGAAGCACCAGTGCAGGACCAGTCGCTAGAGGGAATCACCTTTAACAGTCTAATAGATGCTGATCATTATGTAATTGACCCTGCTTGGAGACGAACAGCGGAGTTGGTTTTGCTTGAGTTTGAGATGTCTGACTGGTCGGGACGATGTGCTTCGAGTGCTCGTCGACATAGAATTTTTTGACCTTGAACCGGCCCCGAAATGCGCTGTTTGTGTGAAATGTTTCAAGTTGATTTAAACTACAGCAGTTGCATTTTGATGGACGGTGGCTCCAAGGCCTGTCTCGCTATGGCGTCGTGTGCCCGGAACCTTATATCTGCCGCGATGCGTCACTTGGGAGCTTGGGCATAGTCAACTGAGATCTCATCGATTCGAGGCTCTTCGATTTTTAGCGTGGTGACCCCAAAATAAGTAAGGCTCGCAGCTCCTCTGCGAAGATGGATGTCGACTAAAACAAATTCATCTGCAAGGAACTACGAGCCGTGTTCAAGGATACCGGGCCAATCGATGCCGCGTCGATTCTGTTGAACCTCACCGACTACCGCGTCATCACCGCGACCCACGAATCTTCCGGGCGATAAGTACTTGTCGAACCCATAGCGACCGAAGCTGCCTGTCCTTCCTGCGGGGTGCTGACCACCAGGATCCAAGCCAGGCCGGTGCACCGGGTCAAAGACCTGCCAGCCGGCGGTGACGGCCTGCAACTCCTGGTTCGCAAGCGGCGCATGGCCTGCCAAGAGCAGGCTTACGAACGGCGTTCCTTCGTGCAAACCACCGACCAGCTGCCCTTCCGGGCCAGGATCACCGCCAGGCTCTCCCAGCAACTGGTGGACGAGATGCGCTGCGAGCTGGGCGCGGTCTCCCGGGTCGCTGCCGCGCACTCCGTCTCATGGCCAACCGTCATGGCCCGGCTGAATACCGTCGGCGAGCTGGTCGGGAACGTGGACCGCATGTTCATCCGCCGTCTGGGCATCGACGAGCACCGTTTCCGCAAGGTCCGCTACGCGCGCGGCCGGACCGGGAAAGTGGTGCGGATCGAGCAGTGGTCCATCGTGTTCACGGACCTGGATACGGGGAAGATCCTGGATATCGTGGATGGCCGCCGCGGAGCGGCGGTGAAGAGATGGTTGAAGGCCCGGCCGAGGTATTGGCGTCAGCGGGTGCAGGTCGTGGCGATCGACATGTCTTCAGAGTTCCGCAAGGCCGTGCGGGACACCCTGCCCAAGGCGAAGATCAGCGTGGATCATTTCCATGTGATTGCTCGGGCGAATCTGATGATCACCCAAGTGCGCCGGCGCCGCTCGCACGAGGTGCAAGAGCGCCGAGGCAGGAGCACGGATCCAGCGTACAAGTACCGCAAATTATTGACCTGCAATCTGGAGAACCTGTCGATCAAGCAAGTGGAACGCCTCAAATTGATCCTTGAATCGGATCCCGAACTCGGAGTGATTTACGGGATCAAGGAACACGTGAGGGACTTGCTGCGCGCCACGGATGTTCACGAGTTCCAAGCCCGGTGGGCGGTGCTGGAGAAGTCGGTGAGAGCAACGAAAATGGTGGAGGCGAAATCACTGTTCAGGACGTTGAGCGCGTGGCGCAGAGAGCTGCTGGTGTTCGTGCGCACCCGGCTGACGAACGCCCGGAGCGAGGCTGCGAATCTGACAGCGAAGAACCTGAAACGCATTGGCCGGGGTTATCGGAATCATAGTCATTACCGGGTTCGAATATTGTTGTATACGGCGGGGCTACGGTCCTGCTGAGCATCCTGCGCCATGCTTAACTTTTAAGAGCCCGATTCGAACGAAGTTTCTACCAACCATTTCAAAATGTGTCTAAAGCATGACATGATGTCGGTATGACATCCCCAGTACTCGAAGATATCTCGGCTCAACTCGAGCGTGCTTTGAAGCGATTTAAGCGTGCGGAGTTAGCTTCAGCACTAGGCGTGGACTCTCGTACGATCTCCAGGTGGCTCTCCGGCGAGACAGCACCGCAACCATACGTACTTCTTGCTTTGGAAAAGCTTCTCACGCCCTCTGCGCGACTTGGGTTCGATAGTCCCGATTTTACTTTCATTGACTTGTTTGCGGGGATTGGTGGTATAAGACAGGGTTTTGAAAGTGCTCGGGGTGAGTGCATATTTACGTCTGAATGGAATGACTTCTCCAAGCGGACTTACACAGTTAACTTTGGTGATGATCACGATTTTATCGGAGACATTATTGGGCAGTCTAAAATGGTGCCACGCCATGACGTGCTCCTAGGTGGATTCCCATGTCAACCGTTCTCACTGGCAGGCGTGAGCAAGAAGAATTCTTTGGGACGTCCGCATGGCTTTGAGGATCCTACCCAGGGGACTTTGTTCTTCGAGATCAAGGAGATCCTCAGGGAGACCCGACCTGCTGCATTCATTCTTGAGAATGTGAAAAACTTGAAGTCACATGACAGGGGGAACACCTTCAAGGTAATCATGCATGCGCTTCAGGACGAATTGGGATATGAAGTCCATACAAAGGTGATTGATGGGGGCCATTTCGTGCCTCAGCATCGGGAGCGCATTGTTATCGTAGGTTTCGCGCGCCCTACTTCTTTTAGTTGGGGAGACTTGGAGCTACCGGACAAAAAGAAGCATTCTCTCCGCGATATTTTGCACCGCACTGACGGAACTGAACCGTTTCTTGCGCATGACGGTGATCGGTATTTCAATCACGAAGAATCGAAGGTCCAAGATAAATTTACTTTGACACCGAATCTTTGGGAATATCTGCAAAATTACGCAGCAAAGCATCGTGCCGCTGGCAATGGATTTGGATTTGGTTTAGTTCAACCCGATAGCAGAGCCAGAACGTTGTCTGCTCGATATCACAAAGATGGGTCTGAGATCCTTGTCGCACAGGAAATGAATCGTCCACGACGACTGACGCCTCGCGAATGTGCTCGCCTTATGGGTTTTGATGATTCGTTTGTGATACCTGTTTCCGATACGCAGGCCTACCGACAATTCGGAAACAGTGTTGTCATGCCTGTATTTAAGGAAGTGGCAAGAATTATGAAGCCTCACATCATGCGCGTTAAGGAAATTATTGACTTGGAGCAGTCATTGACGCAACGAGAAGCTGTTCTGTAGTAGACAATCGCAACTCATTGCTTCGGGTGTGTGCGATCCCGAAGGGGCTAAATAGGGTGCGTTCATCGGTGCATTTTTCACGTTAATCGAGGGAGTTTACTCGACTACTGCTCGTGGAGACTAGTTAATATACTGCGATATTCGGCAAGTTATTTGTTCTCCTAGTGTCGTGCGTCGTTACTGAATGACAGTATTTGATTGCGGAGTTCGTGTGTAGAAAGGCATTTGTGAGCACGATGCGTATCAAAGTAGTTAGTGATGGGAGACTCAAGTTAAATCTACTGATCGACTGTGACACCGGAATCGATGATGCCCTTGCATTGGCCTATCTCTCCTCGCTCGATCATGTGCGTATAGAGGCAGTCACCAGCACTCCCGGCAATGTCGATGTCGAGCAAGTCGCCGCAAACAATCGCGCACTTCTCAAGCTCTGCGGTCAGCCAGACGTTCCAGTGCTTATCGGTGCACGTGACCCCCTAGAAATTCCGTTGGTGACCACTCCGGAAACTCACGGCCCTCAAGGTGTTGGTTACGCGACCCTTCCAGATCCCGGGCCAGACTCTGAAGCTGATCAAGACGCCGTTGACTATTGGATAGAAGCGGCCCGCGCCAACCCCGATGAACTTACTGTCCTTTTGACCGCACCGCTGACCAACTTCGCGCTGGCGTTGCGGCGCGAACCAAAGCTTCCATGGTTACTGCGCAAAGTAGTCATCATGGGCGGTGCCTTCTACTACCAGGGCAACACCACGCCTACAGCCGAGTGGAACACCCACGTGGATCCGCATGCGGCCAAGGAGGTCTTCGCTGCCTACACTGCAGCTGCCGAGCAAGGCCTCGAATCCGACAAGCTTCCCATCGTCTGCTCGCTGGACACCACCGAGCGTTTCGAGATGCAGCCCGAGTTCCTGACCAAGTTGGCTGAGGAAGCGGGATGCGATGCACCCGAATTGGTACAAGCTAGCGATCCGAAAGGTACCTTGAGCAAGGCATCCACTCCTCTGGTGCGCTACCTTTCGGATGCTTTGCGGTTCTACTTCGAGTTCCACCGCCACTACGACCAGGGCTACATTGCCCACGTCCATGACTACTTCGCCGCCGGCGTTGCCGCCGGAACCCTCGAATACGAAACTCGTCCTGCCACCATTGACGTCGAGACAGAATCACAATTGTTGTTCGGAACCACTGTTGCCGACTTCCGTGGCCTGTGGGGCAAACCAGCAAATGCCCACGTGGTGTCCCGAAACGATCCAAAAGCAGGCTTTGATGAACTGGTCAAACGCCTCGGTGCGATGGCCCGAAAACTAGACAGGGATTCCTAGGCGCCAAGACGAGTGAGCTAGAATCGTCTACCGGGTCGAGGTGACATAGACCCGCAGCTCGCGCGCGCCAGACAGCTCAATGGTGCGCAGTCATTCTCGTACCCCAGGACTGCCTCATCATGTCATCAAATCTTCTTTTGCCCGAAGAATCATCGTCGCAAACTCTTCGCCGCCGGCTTCTGGCAGTGGCGGGAACCGTGATACTTGTTGCGACCTACCTGACCTTGATCATTACCCAACCGATGGGAATCGTCGAAGGGCTGGGACAGGGGGTTGCCCTTGGCACTTTTGCCGCCTATCTTGTCGCTGCCATTCTTCTCTTGCTGGCGGTGCTGCCTGATCTTCCCGTCTCCACCTTGACCCTGATCCCGGTGGCTTTGGCTTTGAACATCATCCTTGGCCAGTTTGTCGGCTCGGTGATGGTTCCGCTCTACCTGGACTCCATCGGTACCGTTATCGTCGGCTTCCTCGCAGGCCGCCGTGCCGGTGCCGCTACCGGTGTGCTGAGTACCCTGGTTTGGTCGCTCTTTGCTCCAACTGTCCTGCCGTTCGCTGCAGGCGCTGCGCTTGTCGGATTCCTCGCGGGTACGGCGGCTCGCTTCGGTGCCCTGCGCCGCGTTTATCTGGCCCCTGTAGCTGGCCTTGTCGCTGGTGTGCTGGTTGGCGTGGTTTCATCGCCTGTGGCTACTTTCGTTTACGGCGGTACCTCCGGTGTCGGCACCGGAGCCGTGGTTGCGGCATTCCGTTCCATGGGCGATTCACTGCTGTCCGCGGTGACCAAGCAGGCCCTGATCTCTGATCCGGGGGACAAGGCCGTGGTCTTCTTGATTGCAGCCCTCCTGGTGTACGCGCTGCCAAAGCGCTTGAGCGGCAGCTTCGCATTTGTCCGCCGCTACCGCGTCTTGGGAAAGCACGTCAGCAAGTAGGCGAAACCGCATGCCCCGCCTCCCGAGACTTCATCCCTTCACCACCCTGGCTCTTGCCGTGGCCGTCGTGACGATGGCCACCGCAGCCAGCATATGGTGGTTGAGTTGCGCAGTCCTGGCGTTGTGTTTTCTAGTGTCCGGGTGGTCGGGGCATCTGAAGAAATTGGCCATGCTCAGCGGCGCCATGCTGCTGCCGACGTTCCTTTCCCTACTCTTGATTCATGGATTGATCGCCCGTGATGCTTCGCCTGCCATTGCGGAGTGGGGCCCGCTACGGGTGACTAATCATGGGCTGGAAGTAGCGCTTGCGCTGGGCCTGCGCACGACGGTGCTCGTGGTGGTTGGCCTGCTCTGCGGGTTGCTCATCGATAAGCATCAATTAGTGGCTGCTATTGATCTATCCCCGGTTCCGCCGCAAATCGGATACCTGCTGGCGGCCACATTGTTCTTGCTGCCGCAGATGGCCGAGAAGCAACGGCAAATCGGCGAAGCGCAAACACTGCGCAGGATGGGAACCGGCAGCGGGCTGGCCGGATGGTTCCAACGGGTGAGGTTGCGGGCGGTGCCGCTGGTCCTGGGTTCCATGCAGGATGCGCAAGACCGTGCAGTCCACCTGTCGGCACGCGGCTTTCCTGCCGCTGGTGCCCATACGCGTTTGCGGACTGTTCCTGATTCCTCGATGCAACGGGGAATTCGCTGGACCGCCGTGATTTGCGCGGTGCTTGGCCCCGTGGTGATCTTGGCTCTTGCCAGGCTTGGGGGTAGATGATTTTTGGATAAGAAACTGTCCCATCAAAACACCTCGGTTCTTGGCCTAGAACTGAGTGCCTTCTCTTACCTTGATGCGCCGGCCTCAGTCCTGCGCGACATTCAGGTGGAAGTGCGGCCCGGAACGCTGACTGTCATTTCCGGGCATTCAGGTTCCGGAAAATCGACTCTGGGCTTTATTCTTGCCGGCCTGCTTCCCCGATACGGGATGGATCAACTTTCCGGGGCAATCGTCATCGATGGAACACGGATTGAGTTTTCAAGTTCATCCACACCGCATATCGACATTGCCCAATGGGCACAGCACGTAGGAATGCTGCCCCAGGATGCTGGGCACTACCTATCCGGGATCCGCGGGACTGTCGCCGAAGAACTGGCTTTCTGCTTGGAGAACGACGGAGTTCCTCGCGCGCAGATGCACCAAAGGGTTGCTGAATTGGCGCAGCGCCTGCGCTTAGGCCATTTGCTGAAGCGCCACCCGCAACAGCTTTCAGGCGGGCAAGAACGGATTGTCGCTCTGGCGGCCCTGGCCATCAGCGAACCGGATGTCCTGGTGATCGACGAGCCCTTGGCGGGGCTGGATCAGCAGGCCGCGAAGCTGGTTTTGGAGATGGCCGCATTGCTGCGCGCCCAGGGAACCGCCCTTGTGATCCTCGCAGATTCAATCCGGTTCTGGGCCCAGGAAGCCGATGCGCTGTGGTGGCTGGATGAGGGAACCCTTAAGCCGCATGCATCCGAACTGCTTGGGGATCACGAGAGTGCAGGCGCAAAGCCACGCCGGCCCGCACCTTCGGACTCTCCACTAGTGCTGAGCATGGATTCGATCCGATTGTCCTATCCGGGGTCTGATAAACCTGCCGTACCGGACCTGGATCTCCAGCTTCGCTCTGGTGAATGCTTGGGTCTGTCCGGAGCCAACGGCTCGGGAAAGACCACGGTGCTCAAAGCCATTGCCGGCTTGCTGCGTCCCGCTTCCGGAACCATGAGCCTCACGGGGACCACCGGACTGCTGCTGCAGAACTCTTCGGATCAGCTCTTTGAACGTACGGTCCTTCGGGAAGTATCTTTCGGGATTCCCAAGAAGAGCTCCCTGCATCAACGTATTGCGGAAGTCCTGGCGCAACTGGGGCTGGAGTCCTACGCCCAGACCCATCCCTATGAGTTGCCGGCCTCGGCCCGCCGGCTCCTGGCTCTGGCTACCGTGATGGTCCGCGAGCCCAAGATCCTACTGCTTGATGAGCCGACCGAAGGGTTGGATGAGCTCGGCGAGGCCAAGCTCAGAGCAATCATTGCCGCTGTGCTGGCCCGCGGGGGAGCCGTGATTCTTTCCACCCATGATGAGGAATTCATGCACAGCGTTGCCCACCGGGTGCACCACATGAATCAATAGTGACGAAGCAGACAGGGGTTTGATTGACGCGTCATCGACTTTTGGAATGGAGCGGAGTAGTGTCAAAGACATGAGGCCGACGGAGATCCCGTGACCATTCAGAAACAGAAAGCGAGTGCACCATGGCTCAGTATGATGTGGCAGATCGTTCGGCAGTAGTGACCGGCGCCGGATCGGGAATCGGAGAGGCTATTGCCATTCTCCTGGCAGCCAACGGAACCAAAGTCGTCGTCCAGGACCTCAATGCCGAGGCCGCTGCCGCAACGGTGGAAACCATCAAGGCCGCCGGCGGCGAAG
>Ga0308158_10002534_pt1 | contig 17086 bp, 17 predicted proteins | sample PhyBR2_FD_201038 | JGI IMG/M metagenome (GOLD analysis project Ga0308158, IMG submission 201038) | Phyllosphere microbial communities from UC Gill Tract Community Farm, Albany, California, United States - DLSLB.R2 | ecosystem: Host-associated > Plants > Phyllosphere > Unclassified | place: USA... | reverse complement strand
AGCGGCGATGCGCGGCATCGAGATCGTCGGGATCGCCGCACTGACCAATGATCCAAAGAAACCCTAGCAGAGACAACCATGAGCCAATCGACCGTTAAAGCCGAAGATCTGCCTTATCGCCCCTGCGTCGGCGTGATGATCCTCAACCGCGCCGGGCTCGTCTGGGCCGGCCGCCGGATTCCGGCGGAGAATTCGGAATATGACGGCTCACCGCAGCTGTGGCAGATGCCGCAGGGAGGCATCGACAAGGGCGAGGACCCGCTGACGGCGGCCTATCGCGAGCTCTATGAAGAGACGGGGATGAAGACGGTGACGCTGCTTGCCGAGGCGAAGGACTGGATCAACTACGATCTGCCGCCGCAGCTGATCGGTATCGGGCTCAAGGGCAAGTTTCGCGGGCAGACGCAGCGCTGGTTCGCTTTCCGCTTCGATGGCGATGAGAGCGAGATCGCCATCAACCCGCCGCCGGGTGGGCATTCCGCGGAATTCGACGCCTGGGACTGGAAGCCGATGGCGGAGTTGCCGGAGCTGATCGTATCCTTCAAGCGCGGTGTCTACGAACAGGTGGTCAGCGAGTTCAGCCATCTCGCGGGATTGCCGGCCGCCTGATTGATGGTACCTGATTTGGATGCCGGCCGCCTGGGCGACCGGCTCCTGTGGCTTGATTATTCGGCTTGGTCGGCGGAGTCGGCGTTCAGCTGGCCATACTTGGCCTCGCCGATCTTGCCGAGCAGCTCAAGCTGCGTTTCGAGGAAGTCGATGTGGCCTTCTTCGTCCATGAGGAGCTCTTCGAAGAGCTTCATGGAAACGTAGTCGCCTGCCTCATGACAGATATCGCGGGATTTCTTGTAGGCGGTGCGGGCGTCGTATTCGCCGGCGAGATCCGCTTCCAGAACTTCCTTGACGTTCTGGCCGATGCGCAGCGGCGCAAGCGTCTGCAGGTTGGGGTGGCCTTCGAGGAAGATGATGCGTGCGACGAGCTTGTCGGCGTGCTGCATTTCTTCGATCGATTCAGCGCGCTCTTTCTTGGCAAGCTTGGTGTAGCCCCAATCCTCGAGCAAACGATAGTGAACCCAGTACTGATTGACAGCACCAAGCTCCAAAAAGAGGGCCTCGTTAAGCCGCTCGATGACTTTTTTGTCGCCTTTCAATGTCCGCTCTCCTGTTTTCTTCATGGAAGTTTCTGAGGCGGGACATGAAATCAAATATTTCGGCATCCGTCGAGTGCCGACGGGCGTGATAGTCCTCGGTCGTCTGAATGATGATGTCGACCACATTCGGGAAACAACCGCAGCAACGGCCGCGTTTTTCCATGGCGTGGTAGACTTTCGCAGGGACAATAAGCTGCCAACAGTCCTCATCGAGAAGGCTGTTGATAACCTCCCGGATTTCAGTGTCGGTTATGTAATTGCAGCTGCAGACAAGCACGTCTTCATTCCAAACATGACAATGACTATCGTCTTTTTGCTAAAGAAGACGCTTGTTGTCAAGAAAGATTCATATTCGGGCACTCCCGCTTCGCTCGCCTTCCGGCTCGCTTACGATCCAATCGAAACGGATGGCTCTCCGCCTGCGACAACGTCCGAACGGACCCGCCATTGAAAATCAATGAAAATTACGGCCCTTCGGCATGACCGAGGCCGTGGCTTCATTCCGCCCACGATTGTCTCGCGTGGTTATTCTTTTTTCCATCACCGCCTTCTCCAATGTCTCGCTGAGCTTCTTCTGCCGGGGATCGGCGGTCGGTCGGCGCGCTTCGTCCGAGCGGTCGCAGACGCCGAAGCGGTTGGCCTCCTTCTGCAATAGCCCCAAGGCGTGCGTCATGTCCTCGATGTGATCGACAACCGTATGGATCACCCCGCTCTGGCTCTGCAGCTTGCCGCGGATCTTGACGAGCCGGGCGCCCATGACGATGGCGCGGTATTTCTCGAAGGTCTTCGGCCAGACGATGGCATTGGCGACACCGGTTTCATCCTCCAGCGTCATGAAGATCACGCCCTTGGCCGAGCCCGGGCGCTGACGCACCAGAACGAGGCCGGCGATCGTCACCCACCGGCCGTTAGGAACCTTGAGCAGGTCGACGCTGCGGGTAATGCCGATCCCACGCAGTTCGTCGCGCAGGAAGGACAGAGGGTGCGCCTTGAGCGACAGGGACAGATACCGGTAGTCCTCGACCACCTGCTCGCCCGGCAGCATCTCAGGCAACTTGGCCTCAGGCTCGACCTGCAGGTCGAGATGGGATGCCTGATCGAACAGCGGCAACCGTTCGGCCGCGCTCTTCACATCGAGCGCGCGGACCGCCCATAGCGCTTCGCGCCGGGACAGGCCGATGCTGTTGAAGGCGTCCGCATCCGCCAGCCGCTCGATATCGGATTTGTCGAGGCTCGAGCGCAGCCAGAGATCGCGGATGGAGGTATAGCCCGCCTTCCTGTTTGCCATAAGCTTCTCGCGTATGGCCTCCTCGGATAGCCCCTTTACCTGGCGAAAGCCGAGGCGAACGGCGTGATTGGCCTTGATGACATCAGTCATCTCACGATGACGAAAGTCGATCCGACGACCATCGAAGCGTCCGTCTTCCAGAAGGCAGTCCCAATCCGAGCTGTTGATGTCGACCGGCCGGATCTCCACGCCGTGCTCCCTGGCGTCGCGGACCAGCTGCGCCGGCGCGTAGAAGCCCATCGGCTGCGAGTTCAGCATGGCTGCACAGAAGACATCGGGGTAATAGGCCTTCACCCAGGAGGAGGCGTATACGAGCAGCGCGAATGAGGCTGCGTGGCTTTCCGGAAAGCCGTATTCGCCAAAACCCTTGATCTGGTTGAAGCACTGTTGTGCGAATTCTTTCGAATAGATCTTCTTGGACATCATGCCGTCGATGAAGCGCTTTTCGAAATTGCCGATCGTGCCGGTTCGCTTGAAGGTCGCCATCGCCCGGCGCAACTGATCGGCTTCCGCCGGCTTGAAACCGGCCGCGGTGATGGCGATCTGCATAGCCTGTTCCTGAAAGAGAGGGACACCAAGTGTCCGCTCAAGAACACCTTCCAGTTCTGGGCTCGGATAGTCGATCGGAATACCTTGCCGTCGCTGCTCTCTGCGCTTCAGATATGGGTGGACCATGTCGCCCTGGATTGGGCCGGGCCGGACAATCGCCACCTCGATCACCAGATCGTAGAATTCTCTTGGGCGCAGGCGTGGCAGCATGCTCATCTGCGCCCGGCTTTCGATCTGGAATACGCCGAGAGTATCAGCCCGGCAGATCATGTCATAGACGGGCTCTTCGTCTTCGTGTTTGGCATTGCCGAGATCCGCGAGGGTCTTCTTCTCGTCGTAATGCAGCAGAAGAAGGTCGAAGGCCTTGCGCAGGCAGGTCAGCATGCCGAGTGCCAGAATGTCGACCTTCAATATCTTCAAATTGTCGAGATCGTCCTTGTCCCACTCGATCATGTAACGGTCCGGCATGGCCGTGTTCATGATGGGCACGACCTCGTCGAGCCGATCGCGAGTGATGACGAAACCACCGACATGCTGGGTGAGGTGGCGGGGAAAGCTCAGAAGCTCTGAGGCATATTTCAGCACGTTGTTGGTCACGACGTTTCCGGTATCGAGACCGGCAGCCTTGGCCTCGCGTTCCGAAAGCTTGTCGTCAGACCAGCCCCAGACCAGACTGCCAATCGCCGACTGGACGTCTTCCGACAGGCCAAACGCCTTTGCGACCTCCCGCCCTGCAGAACGCGTGCGGTAACTGGTCACGGCCGCCGTGAGGCCGGCATGCTCCTTTCCGTATCGCTGGTATATGTGCTGGATCACCTCTTCACGCCGGTCGTGCTCGAAATCGACATCGATGTCGGGGGGCTCGTCGCGGTCCGTGGACATGAAGCGGTCGAAGAGAAGCTTGTTCTTCTCCGGATTAACCTCGGTGATTTCCAGGCAGTAGCAGATGACCGAGTTGGCAGCCGAGCCACGGCCCTGGCAAAGAACATGTAACTTGTATCGGGCATGCATGATGATCCTGTGGACCGTCAGGAAATAAGGCGCGTATTGTTTTTCCTTGATTAGTTCCAGCTCATAGCGGATCTGCGCTCTGGTTTCCTCCTTCATCTCCTCTGGAAAACGTCTGGCGGCTCCGGCCCAGGTCAGGCGTTCAAGTGTCTCGTAAGGGGTTTCACCCTCGTCGTTTTCATCCGGGTAATTGTGCTGCAGGTCATCGAGGCAAAAACTCAACCCGTCGAAGAACCTTTGTGTATTGATGACCGCGTCCGGATGATCCCTGAAAAGACGTTTCATTTCACGTTCGTCTTTCAGATGGCGTTCTGCATTCGGCGCCAACAGGAAGCCTGCCTTATAGATTGGAACGTGTTCACGTATCGAGGTGACGACGTCCGACAAGGGGCGGCGAGCCGCTTCGTGAAATAGCGGCTGGTTGGTGGCGATGAGAGGCACACGGTTGCGGGCGGCCAGCATGGAAAGAACGGAAAAAACGCGCCTATCGCGGCCGTCATAAGCGGGCGTCAGTGCCATGTGGAACTTACCCTGGAAACGCTCCCGCAGGCGTTGGAGGCAGGCTTCGAAGGCGGGGTGACGACTGGTATCGTCGGCGATTGATGGGTTGGGAACAAGCGCCAGCATCATCCGGTCTCCCCATTCGATAAGGTCGGCCTCCTGCAAGAGGCAACTGCCCTTTTCCGCGCGCAGATTACCGGCGCTCAGCAGGCGACAAAGATGGCCCCAGCCTTTTCGGTCTTGTGGATAGGCCAGAATGTCCGGGGTCTCATCCGAGAAAACGAGACGAGCCCCCGGCTGAAAGCGAATTGGGTCGAGAACGGTTTCTGGCTTCTCGTCCCCCTGCAGTCGTCCCTGCTGTTTTCGCTCGTATTTTTCTTTGATCGCCTTGGCTTGGGCATGCGCCCTGACGACGCCGGCCACAGAGTTGGTGTCGGCAATGCCGAGACCGCCCAGTTTCAGGAGCGTGCCCTGCAGCACCATCTCCTCAGGCTTGGATGCACCTTCCAGAAAGGAGAAGTTCGTCTTGGCGCCGATCTCGAAAAAACCGGCGTTCATGCGAGCATTCCATGCATGTACCAGCTTTGCTTTTCATCGTAGCCGTAAAGGCCTTCGCGATAGATCCAAAACCGATAGCCCTGATCGTCCTCGATGCGAAAATAATCGCGCGAGGGCTTATCCTTGTCGTCGGTCTTGTCTTTCATCCACCATTCTTCAGCAATCCGTTCAGGCCCCTCGCTTTTGACGACGCGGTGGCGCATGCGGCGCCATTGAAAGCTGACGGGTGCGCCGTCGGGAACCTCTACGGCGAAAGCATCCATGGGTTCCGGCCGTTGCAAGAGACGGACCGGTCTTTCGCTGCGCGCTGGTGGTGTAATGATTTGCTCAATTCGGGATGCCGATAAAGCGTCGATCGCGGGGACGAGAATAGCCGCCCTTTCTGGTATATGGCTTTCGCGTAACTGAAAGGTTTGCAGGCAATCGACACCGAGCCTTGCCGAAACGCGATCAACGAAGATGGCCAGCGATGCGTCCGTTTGACGGTGCCCCTCGAAATCGCTCTGGGCCGTATCGAAATTTTCGTGGCGCAGGACATTGAGGCGTAGAATCTCAAATCCGTAGCCGGCATCGAGATCGTCATGGACAGCCTGCAGGCGTTCGGTGAAGAGGACGGCGATGCGCCTTGGTTCCCGCAGCGGCCTTGTCGTGCCGGCCGCGATGCGGAAGACCTTGCCATCGACACGAAACAGGACAAGTTCGAAAACACGACCGCCGACGCCGCGCGCCTCCAGTGAGGGTTTCAGCGCATGGGCGATCTGGTCGGTCACGGCCAGAATCTCCTCTTCCGCAGCAACCGGTTCCATCAACCGGCGCTCGGCCGAGAGGCTGGCGACGGGCAGGCGTGGTGATATCGGCTCCTCATCCGTTCCAAGTATCTGGTCAAGCCGCAGCAGCACACTTGCGCCGAAGCGGCGGGTCAGCGGCGCACGCGGGGTTTCCATCAGGTCGCCGATATATTTCAGCCCCATCTTGGTGAGCGCTGCGACCGTATCGTCCGAGAGACGGAGTGCTGCGACCGGTAGAGGGGCAACGACCCGTTCCGTCTCATCCGCGTCGATCACGCCTCCCTGGCCGAAACGGCTGACCGCCCAGGAGAGGCCCGGGGAGGAGGTGATCGCGCCCCGGACGTCGATGCCCATTTGAAAGAGCCTGGACAGGATATCCTTGAGGAGCGCCTTTTCTCCGCCTAAGAGATGAGCGCAGCCGGTGATATCTAGAAAAAGTCCATCCCTGCCGTCGAGCGCCACCAGCGGCGTATAGCGGTCACACCAATCGGCGATGCCTTCGAGAAAGCGCTGGTCGGCGGCCGGATCTTCCTCGATCACCTCGATCGTCGGATGGATGGCGCGGGCTTCGGCGACACCCATGCTCTTTTTCAGGTTGATCGCCTCGGCTGCCTCGTCCAGCGCCGTCAGCCGCATGGTGTTGGCGTGGCGGCCGGAGCAGACGATCGGCGGCGTCTCAGGACGATTGCGTAAACGCCAGGCGAGACCCCATTTCTTCCTGGATATGCGATCGGTCGGCAAATGCGGAAAATACAGTGCCAGAATGCGCTGAGCGTTCGCCTGGAAAGCGAGTGTCGGCTGATGGGCGGACAGGGAAAAACCGGCGGTCATGGGGGTTCCACTCCAGAAGAATGGAGAAGGGAGCCGGGTTTCGGCTCTTCTCCAGGGTGATGCGAAAGATCGGATTGCCGATGCTGCCGCCCAGCATCGAACCATCAGGCAAGGGCCGCGCCGCAGATGGCGCGGGTTCGGCAAGGAAGCGGAAGATGGCGCTGCTGGCCTCTTCCTCCGCTGCCTGCCGCAACAGGAAAAGCGGGCGGCGCGACGCCTTGGCCCGCAGGTTGAGACGACGGCTTTCCGTCAGGCCGAAGGGCCTGGGATTGCCGCGAACCTCAAGAATGGTGGCCGGAAAGACGCCGCTTTCGACGGCGGTTTCCGCCAGCCACAGTGCGTCCTCCAGCTTTTTCGGCGCGGCGTGCAGGAAGAGCCGCGACTTCAGGCCGAAATCGCTGAGGCCGACGGCATAGGGCCGCCCGGCCTCCATCGTCGCCACCGTATCGGCGATCCAGAGGATCGGCAGGTGCGCGTTCGCACCTTCCTCTTGCCCATGCTGGAGCATTGCCGCGATCGCGAGAACGAAGCCGCTGCTTGCGCCGGCATTGCGCAGCAGCGTCGTGCGGATTTCGGTCAGGCCGTCAAGCGGCAGGCCGCCGTCGAGCGCCTCATCCAGAGCGGGGATGCCAAGCGGCAGGCGCAGGACGTCTTCGCTCTTCGGCTTGTCGAGAACGGTGTCGGCCAAAGCCTGGTTTTCCGCCGCCGCCAATGCGGGCACCGGTTTTCCTTCAAGCTTTGCAATGGTTTCGCGGAGCGCAAAAAGCCGCTCGCGCGCCACGGCCGACTGTGCCACGACGTCACTCCATCTATCGGATGTTCCTATTATGTTCTTATGGATTCCAGAGCTCGGCCGAAGAGTCAACAGCCGTTTGATGTGAATTTATTCCTGCCCTTGATTCCGCTCTCGAAAATCAGCGGCAAAGGCTCTATATGGGCGGCAAAGGAAAGGAGCTTTTATGGCTCGCATAGACCAGAGCGACAATTGGCAGGATCGCCACGCTCCGACAATCAGCACGTTCGAGTCTTTGGCGATGGAGGCCTACAGCCACCTGCCGGAAGAATTCCGTGCGCTGACGACCAATCTGACGATCGAGATCGAAGACTTCCCCGATGACGAGGTGTTCGAGGACATGGCGCTGGAAACGCCGTTCGATCTACTCGGCCTGTTCGAGGGACGCGGGATTTCCGAGCGCTTCACCTTGGAAACGGGCGAGCTTCCCAATCGCATCCGCCTCTACCGGCGCCCGATCCTCGATTACTGGGCCGAGAACGACGAGACGCTGGGCGATATCATCACCCACGTGCTGATCCATGAGATCGGCCACCATTTCGGCCTCAGCGATGACGACATGGAGCGGATCGAGGCGAGCGCCGAAGAGGCGGCCGAGCGCTAGGCGCTGGGCTCTTCAGGCGCCCCACAGCAAATCTTACTGCTCGGAAAGCTTCATGTCGGGGTGGTAGTCCTTGCCTTCGACATGCTTGACGATCGCCTGGGCGCACATCACCTGGCCGGTCTGCGAGTTGAAAGTCATGGCCGGCGAGCCGTTCAGCGACCAGCCCTTGTTGAGGGCGTCGGTTACGCGGTGGCAGAAAGCGGCGTCGTCCTGGCCGGTCAGAAGGCGGTAGAGCTTCATTACATCGTCTTTCAGTTTGCCGTCTGGCCTTTTGCCTTCTGGCGTTCTGCAATCAGGCGGGCTTTATGAACCAGAGTTTCCGCCTGGACAAGATGCAGCCGCTCGATCATGCGTCCGTCGACATTGATGACGTTGAGGCCATCCGTGGCGGGGTCGGCGAAGGCTTTCATGATCGCCTCAGCTTCGGCGATGGCGGATGCGTCCGGGCCGAAATGCCGGTTGGCGGGTTCGATCTGCGTGGGGTGGATCAGCATCTTGCCATCGAAGCCCATGGCGCGTGCCTCGGCGCATTCGGTGTCGAAGCCATCGATATCCTTGAAATCGTTGAAGACGCTGTCGATGGCGCAGAGGCCGTAAGCGCGCACGGCGAGGATCACCTGCATCAACCAGGGCACAAGATATTGCCGGCCGGGCTGCGGTAGCACGCCGGTTTCCTTTCTGAGGTCGTTGAGGCCGACGACGAAGCAATCGAGCCTTGAGCCCGCCGTTCGGCCGGCCTCGGCGATCACCGCGGCATTGAGGATGCCGCGCGGTGTCTCTATCATCGCCCAGATCCGCAGTTCGTCCGGCGCATCGCCATCCGCGAGAAGATCGCTGACCGACATCACGTCCTGCGGTTCGTTGACCTTCGGCAGCAGAACGGCATCCGGCTCCAGCGCGCTCACGAGCTCCATGTCGGCGCGGCCCCAGTTGGTGTCGAGGCCGTTGATGCGGATGATGCGTTCCTTGCCCTCGAGCGGTTTGCCCCGGAAGAAGGCGGCCAGGTTATCGCGCGCTTCGGCTTTCTTCTCGGGTGCCACGGAATCCTCGAGGTCGAAGATCACCGCATCGCAATCGAGCTGATGGGTCTTTTCGAGTGCGCGAGGGTTGATCGCGGGAACGCTCAGCACCGAGCGGCGCAGGTTCATCGAACGGGTGAGGGGAGACTGGCTCATCACGAATGTGTGTCAAGCTTTGTGACTGATGGCAAGACAACAAAAAGCCATGCTTATCTTGCAGAAGACAAGACGAAGGACCACATTCCTTTCCTAGAAAGGTTTTAAACCATGCAGAATATTCGTTCCGTCTTCCTTTTGCTTGCAGGCATCACCGCATTCGCAGCGTTGGCGCTCTTCACCTTTTCGGTGACGCTCGCCGTTGGCGCAATTCTGACGGTGCTGATGGTCGGTCGCGCGCTTTCGTTGAAGATGAAGGCGGCTCCGGTCTGCGCAAGGGCGAAGTCCAAGACGCGCGATGGTCAACCCATGCGCATCTGGAACGACGGTCGCGGCACGATCATCGATCTCTGATCGTCCCTATCTGATCGCTTCTGGCGTCCCGAATTTATTTCATACAGTCTGTCGGCTGGCGTTTTGCTCGCGCGTCCTAGATGCGGCAAGGCTTGTGGCTGCACAAGCATCACGCCCAGGCATCAATGGAGGACTGCATGGAAAGCGAAACGCAAACCGGCCAGATGGCCATGCCGCCGGTCAAGAACGGGCTGCTCCCCTACATCACCGTCGATGGCGCGCTGAAGGCTGCGGAATTCTACGAAAATGCTTTCGGTGCCGAGCAGGCATTCGTCGTGCCGCCCGATGAAAAGGGGCGCACGATGCATGTGCATCTCTACATCAACGGCAGCTCGCTGATGCTGAGCGACGCCTATCCCGAACACGGTCATCCGTTCCGGCCACATCAGGGCTTCTCGCTTCAGCTCGTCGTCGACGATATCGATCTGTGGTGGGATCGCGCGGTGAAGGCCGGGGTTGAGGTGGTCATGCCTGTCGAGCGCATGTTCTGGGGCGATCGCTATGGTCAGCTGCGCGATCCCTTCGGCGTCTCCTGGGCGATGAACGAGCCCGCCAAGGCCGGCTAGATCAGTCGCGCCCGGCCGGCCGATTCTTCGGGGCGCTGGCCGGGGCTGCAGATTCCCCTTCATTTTGTCGGGAAACTGGACTAAACGCTGATCAACACACTATCTCTGCCGAACTGGAGGCCAGGCCATGGAAAAATTCACCAAGCTGACGGGCGTCGCCGCCCCTCTGCCGGTTGTCAACATCGACACCGACATGATCATCCCGAAGGATTACCTGAAGACGATCAAGCGCACCGGCCTCGGCAAGGGTCTTTTCGCGGAAGCCCGCTACAATGAAGACGGCACGCCGAACGAGGATTTCGTCCTCAACAAGCCGGCCTACCAGAACGCCAAGATCCTCGTCGCCGGCGACAATTTCGGCTGCGGCTCTTCGCGCGAGCATGCGCCGTGGGCGCTGCTCGATTTCGGCATCCGCTGCGTGATCTCCACCAGCTTCGCCGACATTTTCTACAACAACTGTTTCAAGAACGGCATTCTGCCGATCAAGGTCAGCCCGGAAAATCTGGAAAAGCTCTTGGACGACGCCTCGCGCGGCTCCAACGCCATCCTGACGGTCGACCTGGAAAACATGGAAATCACCGGCCCCGACGGCGGCTCCATCAAGTTCGATCTCGATGCCTTCAAGCGTCACTGCATGCTGAATGGTCTCGACGACATCGGCCTGACGATGGAAAAGGGCAAGGAAATCGACCAGTTCGAAAAGGCCAACGCCGCTTCCCATCCCTGGGCCGCCTAAGCGCTTCGACAAGATTGCATGATCAAGCCGGTGGGTCCGTCCCACCGGCTTTTTCTTTGGCCGCACGGTGGCGTTGTTGCAGTGCTTTGACGCCGCAATAGGCTGGGTTACATTGCCTCTTGATCAATTGCGGGATTAGCCTGGCATGTCGGACCAAGAGAAATCACAGGTGTCATCGCCGACCGAGCTCGTGGATGCGTCCGACGACATCGCTCAGGGGCTTGCCGAGCTCGATCGCGGTGAGAGCACCGATCTCGATGATGTGCTTCGGAAAGCCCGGGCAATTGTTGATGCCGCGGAGCGTCGGTATGGACACCCCTTGGTGCAACATAAAGCCATCGACGGCGACGCCTGATCGGCTCGGTTGCTTCAGAGCAGCCGCTCTCTCCACATCTTGAGCTTTTCCAGCGACACGCCGATGCCGCCGCAGACTTCGATCAGCGGGTTCTTGAAGCGGGCGAGGAGGTCGGGGTGGGTGTCGGCGACGGCAAGGGCGGCGCCGCAGGCGGGTTCGACGAGGATGCGATAGGCGTCGGCGAATTTCAGGCAGGCGGCGACGGCTTCGGCGTCGGTCACCGTCACGCTCTCGATCGGATGATGCTTGGGAAGGTCGAAGACATGCTGGGCGACCTGGCGGGCACCGAGCGAGGTGGCGATCGAGGTGATGGCGGGCAGGGTGATGCGTTCGCTGGCTTTCAGGCTGGCGTTAAAGGATGCGGCCCCTTCGGTCTCGACGGCGATGACGGGCACATTGTCGAGGCCGTTGCGCTTCAGGCCGGCGACGATGCCGGCGAGCAGGCCGCCGCCGCCGACACTGGCAATCACGCAATCAAACTCGGCGCCCTTGGCCACCACTTCGTCAATCAGCGTGCCGTGGCCTTCCCAGAGCAGCGGATGGTCGAAGGGGTGCACATAGGCAGCCTTGCGCTCTTCGGCGAGATTGACTGCATGGGCGTTGGCTTCGTCGAAGACCGAACCATGGACGAGGACGGCGGCGCCGGTCGCTGTGATCGAGCGCCGGACTTCCTCCGAGGTGGTTTCGGGCACGACGATGGTGACGGGTATGCCAAGCGCGCGGCCGGCATAGGCCGCGGCGATGCCGGCATTGCCGCCGGAGGCGCAGAAGATTTCTTTCGCGCCATTTTCCACCTCGTGCTGACAGAGCCTGCCAACGCCACGCAGCTTGAAACTTCCGGCCGGCTGTAGCGCGTCCAGCTTCAGCCAGAGCGGCCGGTTTGCGGCGCTATAGTCGGCGGATGTCAGAAAGAGCGGGGTGTCGAGATGGAGCGGTGCGGCGGGCATGGGCGTTTTCCGGATCATGGTCACGATGCCCTTCTTGTTGCTCAGGCAAATTACGGGGTCAACTGATCGTTCAACTCTGGCGCCAACCGTACCGAAACGGCCTCTTCATCGCTTGAAATGCCTTCTGTCGAGGGATAATAAGCCGCAACTTGTTTTTCCCGGAGGTTTCCATGACGACGCGCAATCTTTTCCTGCTGCCGGGTGACGGCATCGGTCCCGAGGCTATGGGTGAGGTCCGCAAGATCATTGCCTTCATGAACGAAGAGATGTCGGCTGGTTTCACCACCGACGAAGGCCTGGTCGGCGGTTGTGCTTACGACGCGCATGGCGCGGCGATCTCCGAAGCTGACATGCAGAAGGCGCTTTCGGCCGACGCGGTTCTCTTCGGCGCCGTCGGCGGCCCAAAGTGGGACGACGTTCCCTATGAAGTACGTCCCGAAGCCGGCCTGCTACGCCTGCGCAAGGATCTCGAGCTGTTCGCCAACCTGCGTCCTGCCATCTGCTACCCGGCGCTCGCTGCCGCTTCCTCGCTGAAGCCGGAGCTGGTCGAAGGCCTCGATATCCTGATCATCCGCGAACTGACCGGCGGCGTCTATTTCGGCGAGCCGAAGACGATTACCGATCTCGGCAATGGCCAGAAGCGCGCCATCGATACGCAGGTCTACGACACCTACGAGATCGAGCGCATCTCGGCCGTGGCCTTCGAAATGGCCCGTACGCGCCAGAACCGCGTCTGCTCCATGGAAAAGCGCAACGTCATGAAGTCGGGCGTGTTGTGGAACCAGGTCGTGACCGCGACCCACAAGGACAAGTATTCGGACGTCAAGCTCGAGCACATGCTGGCGGATGCCGGCGGCATGCAGCTGGTGCGTGCGCCGAAGCAGTTCGACGTCATCGTCACCGACAACCTGTTTGGAGACATGCTATCCGACGTTGCCGCCATGCTGACGGGCTCGCTCGGCATGCTGCCGTCGGCTTCGCTTGGCGCGCCTGATGGCAAGACCGGCAAGCGCAAGGCGCTCTACGAGCCGGTGCATGGTTCGGCGCCTGACATCGCCGGCAAGGGCATTGCCAACCCGATCGCGATGATCGCCTCGTTTGCCATGTGCCTGCGCTACTCCTTCGCCATGGTCAAGGAAGCCGACAATCTCGAAAAGGCGATCGCCAACGTGCTCGACCAGGGCATCCGCACCGCCGATATCATGGCCGATGGCGCCAAGAAGGTCGGCACGGTAGAGATGGGCGAGGCGATCCTTTCCGAGTTCAAGGCGCTTTCTGCCTGATATTTCACGTGAAACATCTTTCAGACCCTTCGCATCTCACGATGCGGAGGGTCTTTGCATTGAAGGTGCCTATCGCCGCCCCTATCTCCCTCCTGCATTGAGAAAAGAGCGGTAGTAGAATGAGCGAGAGCGATCGAAGGCCGGGTTTCTGGGGCTATCTGAAGAAGCGCTACCAGGCGCGCCGTACGATCCATCGCCGGGTTCCCTGGAAGGGGTTTGCTTTCTCCGCGATCAATGCCATTGCCATCGCCTTCTTCGTGTTTGATCGCCCGCTCGGTATTGCGGCCAAGGAACTGGCGCAGCCGCTGGTCACCCTTGCCGGTGATATTACCGATATCGGCAGGCTTGCATGGATTCTCGCCGGGCTGACAACCATTGTTGCGACCGCCTATCTGGTGCGGCGTCGGCTATGGAAGGTGCGCAGGCGGTTTCGCATGGTCTATTTCGGCCAGATGGCGGCCTATGTCGCACTCTCCGTCGTGCTTACCGCCATCATTGCCAACTTCTTGAAGTTCGCGATCGGCCGCGCCCGACCGTTGATCTACGATCAGGAGGGTATCTTCAGTTTCGCGCCGTTCAACATGGATTTCCTGCACCAGAGTTTTCCCTCCGGGCATTCGGCGAATATCGGGGCGCTGTTCATGGCGCTGGCGCTGCTCTTTCCCCGTTTTCGCCTCGGCTTTGTGGCCATCGGGCTTTGGCTGGGCGCCACCCGTATCATCATCGGCGTGCACTATCCGAGCGACGTTACGGCGGGGCTGGCGCTTGGCGCGTGGATCGCTTTTGCCACATCGGTGCTGTTTGCACGCTTCGGTCTGGTGTTCTCGATCGGGCGCGATGGCGGGTGGCCGATACCGCGGCTCAGCCGGCTCCTCTAATCGTCTTCGTAAAAATTCTGTAGTCTGCCTCTGCTAGGTCTCGGTCGTTGATCGACAACCCCTGACCAGGACCGCCGACAGACATGAAATCCTTTCTCTCTTCGCTTGAGAAACGCAGGCTTCGCTGTCGTCACGGCATGCCGCACCTGCGTTGGCAATCCTGTCTGTTCGTCACCGTCAACGCCGTGATCCTCTCGCTCCTGTTGTTCGATGGTCCTGTCGGCGGCGATCACGTGCCGCCAACCATTCGCAGGATCGGCCTGATGTTGACCGATTTCGGCAAGTCCGACTGGATCATCATCGTCAGCGCCTTCCTTTTGTTCCAGGGTTGGGCGTCGTCGCGCACCGCCACCAGCGTCCGCCATCGCCTGCAGGCGCTCAGGGTCAGCTGGATCGGCTGCTATCTCCTGACCTCGATCGCGCTGTCGGGACTGGTTGCCAATCTCCTGAAGCGGCTGATCGGGCGGGCCCGGCCGGAGCATTTCCAGGACTACGGCATCTTCTCGTTTTCATCCTTCTCCGGCCATTCCTTCGAAAGCTTCCCATCAGGCCACGCAACGACGATCGGCGCCTTCTTCGCTGCCTTCGCCCTGCTCTTTCCGCGCCATCGCATTGCTTTCGTGGCTTGCGCGCTTTGGTTCGGCATGACGCGGGTCATGGTGAGTGCACATTATCCAAGCGATGTGATTGCCGGTCTGGCGCTCGGTGGGTGGTTTTCGCTGATGATTGCCATCGTCTATGCGCGCCACAATCTTCTGTTTCGCCCAGGCGTCGGCGGCTGGCCGCAGCCCAAGCGGCTGTTTCCGGCAATAGAAAACCCGGCGCCTTTGGAGCGCCGGGCGTGGTCTGTCTTCTCGGGAAAGATCAATCCATTGCGTGGATATCGCGGTTCTTGGTTTCCGGCAGGAAAATCAGGCCGATCACAAGCGTGATCGCGGCGAAGATAATCGGGTACCAGAGACCGAAGTAGATATCGCCGGTGGCGGCACTCATCGCGAAGGCCGTTGCCGGCAGCAGGCCGCCGAACCAGCCGTTGCCGATGTGATAGGGCAGCGACATGCCGGTGTAGCGGATGCGGGTCGGGAAGAGTTCGACCAGCAATGCGGCGATCGGGCCGTAGACCATCGTTACATAGAGAACCAGCACGAACAGGATGGCGATCGTGCCGATCCAGTTGACGCGGGCGGGATCGGCCGCCATGGCGAAGGTTCCGCCGCCGGCGATGTTATAGACCGCCATGTCGGTGACGCCGTTGGCTTCATCCGCCGTCAGCAGCTTTGCTGCCACCAGCTTGTCAGCCGGCATCGTCTCCTTGGTGCCAGAGCGGACTGCATCGGCGTTAAGCGCAAGTTCTGGATTGGCGGCGATGAAGGCATCGAGCTTCGCGTCCGGCACCTTGATGGCGCCGCGGTTCAGCGGGTAGCCACCATTGTGGAGCGCGATGTTGACGCTCTTCTCGAAGGCCGCCGTCAGGCCCTTGGCCTTGTCGCCGGCTGCGACTGCGTCGAAGCTGGTGATGGTTTCGTCGCCGATCTTTACCGTTGCCGGCTGGCCGGCAGGGCCGGGGACGACATCATAAGGCACCGAGTTCTTGGTCAGGAAGGCTGTCGCCACGTCGCAGGAGCTGGTGAACTTCGATGTGCCTGTCGGGTTGAACTGGAACTTGCAGTCCGTCGGATCGGCCGTCACCGTTGCCCGGACAGATGCCTGGGCTTCGGCGAGCGCCGGGTTGGCGGTCCAGGTCAGGGCCTTGAACAGCGGATTGTAGGTGACTGCCGCAATCAACAGGCCAGCCATGATGATCGGCTTGCGGCCGATCCTGTCCGACAGGCCGCCGAAGATCACGAAGAACGGTGTCGCAAGGATGAGGGCCACGGCGACCATGATATTGGCTGCCTGCAGGTCGACCTTCAGAACGTTCTGCAGGAAGAACAGCGAGTAGAACTGACCGCCGTACCAGACGACCGCCTGGCCCATGGTGGCGCCGAGCAGGGCGATGAGGGCGATCTTGGCGTTCTTCCACTGACCGAATGCTTCCGTCAGCGGCGCCTTGGAGCCCTTGCCTTCCGCCTTCATTTTCTGGAAGGCGGGGGATTCGTTCATCCGCACGCGAATCCAGACGGAGACGCCGAGAAGGACGACCGAGACCAGGAACGGAATGCGCCAGCCCCAGGCGGCGAAGGCTTCCTTGCCCATGATGAACTGGACGCCGACGATGACGATCAGCGACAGGAAAAGGCCGAGCGTAGCGGTCGTTTGAATCCAGGAGGTGAAGTAGCCGCGACGGCCGTTCGGTGCGTGCTCGGCCACATAGGTGGCCGCCCCGCCATATTCACCGCCGAGCGCCAGGCCCTGCAGCAGGCGAAGTGCGATCAGGATGATCGGAGCCGCGATGCCGATGGTGGCTGCACCCGGGAGGATACCGACCAGGAAGGTCGAGAGACCCATGATCAGGATCGTCACCAGGAAGGTGTATTTACGGCCGACTAGATCGCCGAGGCGGCCGAAGACCAGTGCGCCGAACGGGCGAACCAAGAAGCCGGCGGCAAAGGCCAGCAGCGTGAAGATGTTGCGGGTGGCTTCGGGATATTGGGTGAAGTAGGTCGCGCCGATATAGGTGGCCAGCGAACCGTAGAGATAGAAATCGTACCACTCGAAAACGGTACCGAGCGAGGAGGCGAAGATGACCTTCTTCTCCTCCGATGTCATCGGTCCGGCTTT
>Ga0308158_10002529_pt1 | contig 17095 bp, 18 predicted proteins | sample PhyBR2_FD_201038 | JGI IMG/M metagenome (GOLD analysis project Ga0308158, IMG submission 201038) | Phyllosphere microbial communities from UC Gill Tract Community Farm, Albany, California, United States - DLSLB.R2 | ecosystem: Host-associated > Plants > Phyllosphere > Unclassified | place: USA... | reverse complement strand
GGAACAGTGTTAATTGGTATCGGGATTGCCCTGGGCAATGTCCTGCTGCCTGGCCTGATCAAGCGTGACTTTTCCGGCAACGTGGCTTCCGTGACGGGAGCATATTCCATCACCATGGGCGCCGCTGGCGCCATTGGCTCTGCCATTGTCATTCCTCTGACGCAGAGCTGGGGCTGGAACATCGCGTTAGCCATGTTGGTTATTGCACCGCTCCTTGCGTTGCTTTTATGGTTGCCGCAGTTTAAGAAAAAGCATCAACTGCCAGTAGCAGGTGAGAAAAAAGCAGCGACCGTTGCGGTCTGGCGCTCGTCTCTGGCGTGGCAGGTCACCTTGTTTATGGGCCTGAATGCGATGCCGTTTTATGTTGCGGTCGGCTGGCTGCCAGCCATTCTGACAGGCAGTGGGCTCTCCTCAGCTCAGGCTGGTGAGGTACATGGTATCCTTCAGCTTACCACCGCCATTCCCGGCTTGATTCTGGCAGCCACGCTGCGTCGTCTTAACGATCAGAAATTAGCCGCTGCTGGCGTCAGCCTGTTAACCGCAGTGTCCTTTATTGGCATCCTTTATTTGCCAAATCTGGCGATGCTGTGGGCTGCACTCCTCGGCTTCGGCTCGGGTGCCAGCATGATGCTGGGTCTGACCTTCATCGGGTTGCGCACTACAAACGCTGGTGATGCTGCCGCGCTGTCAGGTATGGCGCAGAGTATCGGTTATCTGATGGCGGCGATGGGACCGCTGTTGCTGGGTAAAGTACAGGAGTTGTCCGGAGGTTGGACGGTGCCATTACTGATGACCACAGCAATCTCAGTTGCAGGAGCCTGCACCGGAATGGCTGCCGGACGAGATGCGCACCTGGAACCTGTACAGCAGCCGGGCTGAATGGGTTTACACAACAGGGTACCAGCTGATCCTCTGCGGCGGATGCTTTGATCTTACCCACGTGAAGTGGACACGTCCCTAAGCGAGGGTCTGGTTTTCGAACTGTTCCGGGCTGAGGCCGCCGCAGGCACTGTGACGACGCCAGCGATTGTAATCACACTCTATATAATTAAACACCGTTGCCCGCATCATTTCACGGCTGGTAAAACGTTCTCCATGGATGCATTCCACCTTCAGCGAGTGGAAAAAGCTCTCCGCGCAGGCGTTATCATAGCAGTTCCCCCTGGCGCTCATGCTCCCGTGCAGATTATGCCGCTTCAGTAGCGCCTGATAGTCCGCTGAGCAGTATTGCCCGCCCCGATCCGTATGAACGATAACGTATTTTGGCCGCCTGCGCCGCCATAACGCCATCTGAAGCGCATCGCAGGCCAGGTTTGCCGTCATCCGCGATGACATCGACCAGCCGATAATGGCCCGCGACCAGAGGTCGATGACCACGGCCAGGTACAGCCAGCCTTCAGCCGTACGTAAGTATGTGATGTCTCCCGACCACTTCTGGTTCGGGCCGCTGGCGTTAAAATCCTGCTTCAGCAGGTTTTCTGAGACCGGCAGACCGTGTTCACGGTAGCTTACCGGACTGAACCGGCGTGAAGCTTTTGCCCGCAGACCCTGACGCCGCAGGCTGGAGGCTATCGTTTTCACGTTGTATGTCAGGCCCTGCGCACGCAGCTCTTCTGCCAGGCGGGGTGCTCCGTAGCGCTGTTTAGCCAGGCTGAAGGCGCTACAGACCAGGCTGTCGCAGTTCTGTCGGAAGCGCTGGCGTGCACTGATAACTGTGCAACGGCTCCGCCAGGCATACCAGCCGCTGCGGGCCACACGCAGCACCCGGCACATGCCTTTAATACTGAACTCAGCCTGATGGTTTTCGATGAAGACATACTTCATTTCAGGCGCTTCGCGAAGTATGTCGCGGCCTTTTGGAGAATGGCCAGCTCCTCGTCCTTTTCAGCCAGCTGGCGTTTGAGGCGAGCAATTTCAGCTGCCTGTTCACTCTCGCGCTCAGAGGACGTTGCCTGATTTTTCTGCTTGCTGCGCCAGTTGTAGAGCTGCGATTCGTACAGGCTGAGCTCGCGAGCTGCAGCGGCCACGCCGATATGTTCAGCAAGCTTGATGGCTTCCTGGCGGAACTCCGGCGTGTGTTGTTTACGGGGCTTTTTGGTCGCCGTTGGTTTTGCCATATGAGTCACCTCTGGTTAAGAGTTTACTCACTTAGTCTCGTGTCCACTATTGCTGGGTAAGATCACTTTCCATCGAGGTTCTGAAGCGTCTTAATGGTACCGGAGCCATCTGTACTATCCCGATGAGCGGACTTTTCGGTGAAAAGGCCGCTCAGGGCGATCGCGGTCAGTAATAATATAATAAGCAAGCCTTATGACTGACTTTTAGTGTGCAACGGGGAGCTGTGACAGACGTATCAACTGAATATTTCATCTATCCAGTCTGCAAATGCACGTACGGCGGGTGAAAGAAAACGCTGATGGGGATAAAGCAATGCGACAGGAACAGACGACGGCTGCCAGTCGGCCAGGACTTCAACCAGCGTTCCTTTCTGAAGGTGTTCTGCCACAACGTTCTCAGCAAGCTGCGCCAGCCCGAATCCTTCGAGGCACATTTTTATATAGAGTCCCGTCTCGTTGACGGCTGCCTGCCCCCTGACGGGTACGGACAGCGTTTCTGTTCCCTTTACAAAACGCAATTCGTCTGTACGCCGGCTTTGTCCGGAAAAATAATGAATAGCCCGGTGATGAGATAAATCTTCAGGTGACTGCGGAATACCGTACTCCCTGAGATAATCGGGAGAGGCGCAGGTGATCCAGCGAAATTCTCCGAGCGAACGGGCTACAAGCGTGGAGTTAAGTAACTCTCCGGTTCTGATCACGCAGTCCACGCCCTCCTGAACCAGGTCAACCTGCCGGTCGCTGACGCCGATCATCAGGTAAATATCAGGATAACGGCTGTAGAACTCTTTCAGGTTTGGCATCACGAGGAAGTGCGCTATACCGCCGGGCATATCAACGCGTAAACGGCCACGGGGGCGCCTGTTCGAATCGGCCAGACTGGCTTCCGTATGCTCAATTAAGGCCAGAATTTCCCGGCACTGCGCCAGATACTGCATACCTTCCGGAGTAAGGCTGACCCGTCTTGTGGTCCGGTTCAGCAGACGCACCTGCAGATATTTCTCCAGGTTTTTGATGGTGCTGGTAACAGTAGAAGAAGGCAGGGACAGTGTTTCCGCTGCCCGGACAAAGCTTCCGGCCTCAGCCACCCTTATAAAAACCTGCATAGCCTGAATTCGATCCACCTGATTGCGCTCCTGAATAGCATGTGACGGTGATAACCATCATTATTCGCAAATTCTGAATGATGAAAACACGTTAGTCATCTTTTTCAGCTTAAATAGGAGGCGTATTGTTTTCCTTCTGAACCTGAAAGAGACAATTCAAATGACCGATTACAGCAGAAATATTGTTAACAATCAGACGGCAAATGCGCCGGTAACGCTGATCCGCGGTGCAACCATACTGAGTATGGATGAGAATGTTGGTAACTATGAACGTGGCGATATTCTTGTCACAGGGTCAACCATCACCGCCATCGGTAAGGACCTGAACGCCGAGGGTGCTCACGTCATTGATGCCACAAATATGATTGCCATGCCGGGGATGGTCGATTCTCATCGTCACGCCTGGGAAGGCCAGCTGCGCCGCATCAACCCCAACGCCACCTGTCTGGACGACTATAGCAATGCCACGCACTTCTCGTTTGCGAAATACTATCGGCCCGCAGATATCTATGTCGGTAATCTCCTGACGGCGCTGGGCGCGATTGATGCGGGTATCACTACCATGATTGATAACTCGCACAACAGCCGTACCGCAGCACATGCAGACGCCGCCGTTGAAGCCCTGCTTGATGCCGGAATTCGCGCTATTCATGCTTCCGGCGCGCCGGTAGCAGGCGAATGGGATAAAGCGCACTGGCCGGGTAACTGGCAGCGTCTGCAGGAAAAATATTTCAAAGACAATCCTGAGGGACTGGTTTCTCTGGGCGTCATGGCCCAGCTGGAGCCGGAATTGTGGGCCGAGGCCCGCCGGCTCGGGCTGCCAATCGTGACCGAATTCTTTGGCGCTGAAATGGCTTCAGAGCTTAAATCACTGCATCAGCAGGGCCTGCTGGGCCCGGACAATATCTTCAACCACTGCACAGCACTGCCTGATGAGGGCTGGGAAATCCTGCGTGAAGCCGGCGTACGGGTGAACGTCTGTCCGCGCTCAGATTCGCACTATGGCATTGAAAGCGGGATGTTTGCCATTGAGGCCGCGCAGCGCCATGGCATCAATCCTGGCCTGAGCGTGGATAACGAAACGTCTTACAGCACAGATATGTTTATGGAAATGCGCGTGGCGTTCTATCTGCAGCGAGTAATGGGTATGCATAAGCAGCACTGCTGTGATTCAGGGCATTCTCTGACAACGCTCCCGGCAGCGCAGCTGCTGAAGTCGGCAACCGTCGATGGTGCGACCTGTGCTGGACTACAGGATAAAGTGGGTAGCCTGACGCCAGGCAAACAGGCCGACCTGATCCTGATTAACGCTGCTGATCTCAATCTCTATCCGAACGGGAATGCCTTCGGGACGGTGGTGCATGCAACTGAACGCAGCAACATCGATACCGTCATGATTGGCGGGCGCATCGTCAAGCAGAACGGCAAAGTTCTGGGCGTGGACAGCGAGCGTCTTCGTGCTGCCATCGATGAATCACGCGAACACCTTTTCGCCGCCGCCGGGTATGAGCCGGACATCTTTGCGGAGAAATTCCTGCCGCTGGTACAGGCAAGCTGACAGGGAATAACAGCATGAGCGCGATTTATTACGTAATAGCTTTTGCAGCGGGTCTTGGTATTACTTTGCAGACGACCCTGAACAGTCAGCTCGCAAAAGGACTCGGGGGCGATCCGGTCACCGCCGCGTTCTTTTCCTTTACGGCCGGGGCGTTGAGCCTCGGGATTTACTCGCTGCTACGTGGAGGGTTATTTAGCTCTCTCGCTGCTATTCCTTCGCAGCCAGCATGGAGTCTGGCGGGCGGCCTGATCGGTGCCTGTGCGTTGTTCAGCTACGTGGTGCTGGCACCGAAAATCGGTTTTTCAGCCCTGCTCGGGCTGGCAATCGTTGGGCAGTTACTCTCGTCGCAGATGATTGACCATTTCGGTCTGCTGGGTGCTGTACGGCGACCGGTTTCGCTACTCAAACTGGGGGGCATGCTGGTCATGCTGGCAGGACTCGCCATCATGCTTTTTGGTGACAAACTTTCAGCGCGTTTTTTGCCCTGACAGGGTGGGAATAGCTTGTTACTGCCGTCTGCCATAGTGCAGATGGCCTTACGCTTTTGGTCAGGCGCGATGCGAAACTTTTATATGCGGGAGAAATAACATGTTTTCAGTGGCTGCTGATGCCAGAAATTTGCTGGGAGAGTGCCCAATCTGGTGCGAGAGGACACGCAGGATTTACTGGACTGACATTGAAGGCAGCGAACTGCTTGCCCTTGAAGAAGACACCAGTGTTGTGATGCGCTGGTCCCTGCCGGAGCGCCTCGGTTCGTTTGCACTTACTGAAAATCCTGACGTTTTACTGATGGGGCTGGCATCCAGATTCGCCTTCTGCGATCTGAATACAGGTACCTTTATGCCGATAGTGGCGTCACCAGGAGGACCGGGAAAACGGACAGGGGATGGTCGGTGCGACCGTGAGGGTAATTTCGTCTTCGGGACCATGGATGACGGGTACCCCGCGAAAGTCATAGGAAGATTTCACAGGCTAAATGCAGCGACACTCAGCATTGAGACTCTACCCCTGCCTGAGGTGGCCATCCCGAACAGCATCTGCTTCAGTCCGGACGGCAGCACGATGTATTACTGTGACTCGATGCAGGGCCGTATAATGTGCTGTGATTACCCCTCTATGAATAACCAGCGCGTGTTCACTGTAACAGAAGGAAAGGGGGCGCCTGACGGCTCCTGCGTGGACGCAATGGGCTATATCTGGAATGCCGAATGGGGAGGAAGCCGTGTTGTACGTTATCGTCCGGACGGAACGACGGACCGTATCCTGCCCTCTCCAGGAATTCAGAGCACTTGTCCGACACTCGCGGGAGAAGCATTCACAACGCTGTATTGTACCAGTGCCAGCGTGGGTCTTTCTGTGCCGTCAAGGCATGATGGAGCGCTGCTGAGAGCGAAATCAGCCGTATTCCCCGGTTTACCGGAGAGCCGGTTTTCAGCGCACACAGCATAACCGCTTTGCTATCAGTGCCAACAGGGGGAACAGAGTCTTTCTCATCACCGTATTCGGATAGGCAGGAGAAAGACTCTGGTATTTATTACAGCAGCTTAAATACGTTTATAGCGAGCTGCCCGGGGTCAGGTTTGCATTAATCCAGGCTGCCACATCGGTGACCCGAATGTTATGGCGTTCATTGAATGTCTGCTTTTTATCCCATGCAACTCCCCGCCCCTGCGCAAAAACGGCACGATACTTAGACATCATGTCTTGTGGGTTGAGCGCCAGTTTATCCATCAGATATTGTTCGCTCCATACCGTGCAGTCGAAAGGGCGGCCAAGCGTTGATTGCAGCTTATCTGCAACCTCTGCGTAGGTCAGTGTATCACCGGCGATATACACAATTTCATTACGGATGCGAGGAGTTGTAAATACGATCGCTGCCGTCAGCATCCCGATATCATCAGGTGTTGTCAGCGTCATGGTGTTGTCAATGCTGCCGAGTGCGTGAACAGTATCGTTCTGCAGATCGACCACACCGAAGTCTGGTTCGAACAAATAGCTCATGAAGATGCCGGTCGAAATGATGACCCACTCAGTTTCATGCTGGCTGCGTAGTAAATCACGCACGTCAATCTGCGCGTCGAAGATGTCTTGTGGGCTGCCGCGTCCGATGGCATCAAAATCGGCACCAAACTGCCATGGAAAATAGCGTGGAATCCGCGCCTGCAGGGCCGCCTGCGCCAGTTTCATTGGTGTATTTATTCCGGCCGCGTACCCCGTGCAGCCAACGACTGTGTCAAATTGCGCAAAGAGGCTGGCCAAATCGTCGACAGAACTCATGACGAGATCGCCCGTGACTATATTAATACCGAGGTTTCTGATTTCCGTGATAACTATTTTTTTTACAGGTTCATCTGACGTTACGGTACTTTCGCGCAGCAGTACGCTGATTTTCGTTCCCTTCACATCTTTTGCCCGAAGGGCAAGATTTCGCAGAACGGGGAGGCCCAGCTCACCGGCACCGAGCACGAGGATTTTCTCAGACGTAGCGTTAAGATCAGTTTTGTTCATAATCTGGCCTTACATGAATTGTTGCGCCACTCTAGCAATTCATAACAGGCTAAAAAAGAAGGTACACGTATGATACCGGGAATCTGTGAAATGGATCGGGACGAAATTCTTCAGTATTCGCAGGCTGTTTGTAAGGGTCTGAAAGACGATGATGATGGCTTGCGGCGGGAGGTACTGGCTCATGCAGGCAGTCGATGGTCACTGGGTATCGTCAACACGCTTGGCGTTTATGGCAGACTACGTCACGCCGAAATTGGCAGGCGTATGCACGGAGTGACTCAGCGCATGCTGACACGTACATTACGACAGCTTGAGCGCGACGGACTGGTTATTCGCCATGATTTCAGTGAAATCCCGCCACGAGTCGAATACGAGCTGTCCGATACAGGTATGGAGTTACTTGTGCGAATGATCCCGCTGTGGACCTGGATTGTCGATAATGCTGATCGCTTTCGTGAAGACCGGTTGAGATATGAAAAAAATAACAATAACCCAAGGGCGTAACTGGCTATGAATATAAATATCAATTTTTGTGATTTGTAGATAATACAAGTGTTTGAATTGATGAGCCTTCCGATATGTATGTATACAGTAGTCATCCGGAGACAGAACCGATTTCACCAAGCTTGGTCGGGATGGTGTAATTACAGAGGATTATATTTTACGTATGCCTGACATCAATGTTAGTCTGTACATATTTCAAATGGGTGTTAAAGCGAATTTTATTTTTTGCTACCATTAATTCGGCCTTGAGAATTATCTGATAGGATGGCCTACCCTTTCAGAATTATAGGTGGGCTGGTGAAACAATATTTAAAAACTGGTGTTTTTTTATGATTTCTAAAGAAAATAATGAAATATCTTCTAATTATCATGATCTTCCTGGTTATGTTCATGGGGCAAAAATTATCCAAGTCGCCTTGACTAAAACCCCTATAGATAATATTAGTGATGTGGTTTATGAGACAGTAAAAAAAACTCGTTCTGTCAGACAATTGCATATGTCTTTTCTTGTTCCTCGTACCAACATTTTGAAACCAGGTATCATTTATTTTCCTGGGGGAGGGTTTATGACCGCTGAACACAACAAATTTGTGGAAATGCGCATGGCTTTAGCGGAGGCTGGCTTTGTTGTTGCAGCGGCAGAATACAGGACAATTCCTGATACTTTCCCTGCGCCAGTGATAGATGCTAAAGCAGCAGTAAGATACCTTCGTCAACATGCCCATGATTATGGAATTGACCCCTCACGAATTGGTGTAATTGGCGATTCTGCTGGAGGCTGGCTGGCGCAGATGCTTGGTACCACTAATGGCGATAAGTCATTCGATCACGGCGATTTTCTCAGCCAGTCCGCTGATGTGCAGGCTGTCGCTACGCTTTACGGAATATCAGATCTGCGTAACATAGGTGACGGTTTTCCGGATCTCCGACAAAAAGTGCATCAGTCTCCTGCAGTCACGGAGTCACTGCTAATTAATGGTGTGGCTTTCAAGAATTTTGCAGGTGCCTCAATCAGTTCTGTACCTGAAAAAGCGATAAATGCAAGCCCCATAGGGCGTCTCAAGGGATGTAAACCTCCGTTCCTAATAATGCATGGAAGTAAGGATACATTAGTATCACCTAAACAGAGCGCAACGCTTTACAAAGCCCTTTTGGAATCGGGAAACAAAGCGGACTACGTCCTTATCGAAGGCGCAGAACACGGTGATGATCACTGGTATCAACCCGTTGTCATAAATAGGGTTGTTGACTGGTTCCGCGTGCATCTTTGTCCTGAAAATATATGACGACTGACGCTTTGCTGAATCACTCAGACTGTTTGGTAGCAACGTCCGCTTTTGGCACATAGCGGCCAGCGTTGGGGTGGGCTGGTCCAGTCCACTCTAAGCGAGGAGAGGAAATCACAGCCGTTGTCACAACAGTTGAGGGTCAACTTAAGTTGTGGTCTGTTACTCAACGGTGAGCAGGTCAAGACTGTTTTTCAGCGTGACGACTCAACTAGAAATCACCACGCACAGTACCTATCTCGTCTCATTTTTCTCATCAAAGGGAGAAAAAAATTTTTAGGCACCTAAATAGGCACCAGCGAAAAGTCAAACTACTAGTTACCAAAGTGAATTCAATGGATTACACAAGCAATTCAGACTCCGCCAGCCCACCAAAATTCTCCATCGGTGATTACCAGAGTCATCTGATGAAGTCCTAAGAGCCCGCACGGCGCAAGCCCTGCGGGCTTTTTTGTGCCTGTAATCGTCCGAGACGATCCGCCTGAATTAAGTAAAAATGGGTACACGTTTAGGTACACTCCATACTGTGGTCCAATAAGCGTGCACCAATTATGGAAGGGTTCCAGATATGGCGCGCATTACACGCCCCCTCACTAATAACGAAATACTCAAAGCGAAACCCCGCGAAAAAGACTTCACCCTGCATGATGGCGATGGTCTGTTCTTGCTCGTCAAAACCTCCGGTAAAAAACTCTGGCGCTTCCGTTATCAACGACCGGGAAGCAGCAGCCGCACAAATTTGAGTCTCGGCTCATACCCTGCCCTTACACTCTCAACAGCTCGTCAGATACGCGACCAGCACTGAACCACGCTCGCGCAAGGCATGGATCCACAACATCAACAGGAATAAGCGTCAGAACAACGCCAGATTGAGTTAGACAGCATTTTCTCAACAGTGGCTGCTAACTGGTTCCGGATTAAATGCAGAAGTATCACAGAGGATTATGCAAAGGATATTTGGCGTTCTTTGGATAAAGACGTGTTCCCGGCAATCGGTGCGATACCAGTTAAGGAGATTAAGGCCAGAACGATTGTTGAAGCATTGGAGCCAATCAAAGGGCGTGGTGCATTAGAGACGGTTCGCCGCATAGTACAACGTATTAACGAAATCATGATCTACGCCGTCAACACTGGCCTGATTGATGCGAATCCAGCATCATGTGTCGGAATGGCATTCGAGAAACCGAAAAAGCAGAACATGCCAACGCTTCGACCAGAAGAATTGCCAAAACTCATGCGCTCTTTGGTGATGTCAAATCTCTCAGTTTCGACTCGCTGCCTGATTGAATAGCAGCTCCTGACGCTAGTGCGCCCATCTGAGGCTTCTGGCGCTCGTTGGGAAGAGATCGACCTCGATGCCAAACTCTGGACTATCCCAGCAGATCGGATGAAGGCGAAGCGTGAACACATCGTACCTCTATCTCCTCAGGCATTAGAGATTCTGGAAGTAATGAAGCCAATCAGTGCTCACCGAGAATATGTTTTCCCGAGCAGGAATGATCCAAAGCTAGCGATGAATAGCCAAACAGCCAATGCCGCGTTGAAACGTATAGGTTATGGTGGAAAACTTGTTGCTCATGGTCTGCGATCTATCGCAAGTGCTGCGATGAATGAAATTGGTTTCAATGCCGATTTTATTAAGGCTGCTTTAGCACATAGCGATAAAAATGAGGTTAGGCGTGCATATAATCGCTCAATATATTTAGACAAACGTATTGAATTAATGAATTGGTGGGGATGTTTGTTCACAAGTCATAATCTAAAGACACCAAAACCACTGTTTAAATAAACATGGTTTTATTACCAGTTTTTTTTGTTTTGAATAAATATTATCTTTAGCTCCTTACCAGCCAAGCACTTAGTAAAAGTCATGAAAAAACTCTTACTATAAACAATGGAATTGCGGGGAATACAATGGATTTTGATATTCTTATTGATCAAAGCCTTTCATCTTTTGTTACCGGAGGCCAGCCAAGCCAAATATCAAATAACAGCCTCCTTTCTATTGTTAATGATTTCGAAGATGGTAGCTGGCGATATCAAAAATTTCACAGGTTCATATGGGATAATATTTTACAAACAGCTCTTTCAAATCAAGAAAGAGAAGCGCTGATTGATGGACCATTCACCTCACTGGCTCTTGCATCAAAAAACCTCAGACTTACTGATAGCGATCAAGACATAAGCAAAGGGAGTGAACTTGCGGAAATTTTTTTGTATGGGATAATGCGACATCACTTCAAAGCATTACCAGTCGTACCTAAAATATTCTATAAACAAAATAGTCAGGATAACGCAAAAGGCGCTGATAGTGTACATGTAGTCATCATAGATAATAATAACTTCTCACTATGGTTTGGTGAGGCTAAATTCTACAACAGCATCGAAGATGGTCGTTTCGACTCTATAATAACTTCTGTAAAAAATTCAATTTCAACAGAAAAGCTAAGAAAAGAGAACAGTATAATATTAAACACACAAGATCTATATGAATTAGTAAAAGACGAAACATTAAAGCTTAAAATCTCTAATTCCTTATCCTCTAATAACTCAATGGATAATATCAAGCCTTTACTCAACATACCAATCTTCATTTTGCATGAATGTCCTATAACAGAAAATTCAAACAGTTTATCTGACAGTTATAAATCTTCCATAATTGAATTGCACAAAGAGCGTTCTCAAGCTTTTTTTAAAAAACACCAAGAAAAGATTAAAGATATTTATGACTATGATAAAATTAAGTTTCATTTAATACTTTTCCCTGTACCAAAAAAAGAAATAATAATTGATAAATTTGTAAGTGCTGTACGACATCATAAGGAGCAATAGTATGGATAATGAAATCAATGAAGGTCGTAATGGAGAGCAGCATACAGAACCTACACCACAGGACGAATACGTCTTCTCCCACTGCCAAACTATAAATATTCTAATTGATCAAAGAAATTATAATGAGGCTAGAAACAATTTAATTTCATTATTAGACTATCATAAAAAAAATAACCTTCACTACCCCCCCCTTGTGAACCACCTTATTAGATCATTGGGGTTATACCCATATATTCAAACGGACACCTCTGAATGGCATGACAGGTTAGTTTATGATCTGTTCAAAGTTGATGTAGGATTAGCTAACCCTATTACACTACATCGAGAGCAATCATTAATTTTAAAAAGACTATTGAACGGAGAAAACCTAGCAATTAGTGCCCCTACAAGCTTCGGGAAAAGCTTTATCATTGATGCTTTCATATCATTAAAAAAACCTAATAATGTATTAATAATTGTACCAACGATATCACTCACTGATGAAACCCGCAGAAGATTGCACAGAAAGTTTTCCGCAGAGTATAAAATAATTACTACTGCTGATGTGGAGCCCTCTGAAAAAAACATTTTTGTATTCCCTCAAGAGAGAGCTATTAGTTATCTTGAAAAAATTGAATGTTTAGACCTTTTCATTATTGATGAATTTTATAAAGCTAGTGAAAAGCATGATAGAGATAGAGCACCAGCCTTGATTAAGGCAATGATGAAATTTACTAAGATTGCTAAACAGCGATATTATCTAGCACCAAATATTAGCGAAATTACAAACAATCCATTCACTAAAGGAATGGAGTTTGTAAAAATAGACTTTAATACTGTTTTTTTGGAAAAACATGATCTTTCTAAGGAAATCAAAGAAGATGACACTAAAAAATCTAAAGCACTATTAGAGATTCTTTCAAATACTGACGGAAAGACTTTAATATATGCTGGCACATATAAAAACATCGAAAAAATAACAAACCTTGTTTTAAGAACACAACCAGATCATGAACCGTATCTTTTGAAAGAGTTTTCAAATTGGTTAAAGATTAATTATGCCCAAAACTGGAAATTAGCAAAGCTACTCGAGAAAGGGATGGGTATACATAATGGTCGATTACATCGTTCAATTAGTCAGTTACAAATAAAACTATTTGAAGAAAAATACGGAATTAAAAACATTGTTTCCACATCTTCCATTGTGGAAGGCGTAAATACATCAGCTGAAAATGTTGTAATTTGGCAATGTAAAAATGGTAGTAGTAACCTCAAGGACTTTACGTACAAGAATATTATTGGCCGAAGCGGCCGGATGTTCAAACACTTTATTGGTAAAGTTTATTTATTATCAACACCTCCTCAAGAAGAAAACAACGAACTGGATTTAACCATTCCTGAATCTCTTGTTGGTGGAATTGACGAGATTGAATATAAAAATGATTTAACGCCTGAGCAAATCTCAGCCATCATTGCGTACAAAGAAGAAATGAGTTCTATTTTAGGGCATGAGACCTTTAACAAGCTTTTAAAAGAAGGGGCATTCAAATCAAGCGATTACTTACTTATAAGAGACATAGCTCTTGATATAGCAAGCAAACCACATGAATGGGCAAACATTGCATATCTCAATTCAAATACCCCCGATGAATGGGAGTACTACTTATATAAAATAATAAATCTACAACCTGCCGGATGGGGTGGTAGATACTCTAAATTCGTTTCATATATTAAGGTCGCAAGTTTAAACTGGAAACATCCGATTCCAAAAATATTAGAAACTCTATCTAATGACGGAATAACAATCGATGATTTTTTTGAGTTTGAGAAGAATTTAACATTTAAATTAACCTCACTATTAAATGATGTTAACGTTTTATTATCTGAATTACTACCAAATAAAAACACTGACATATCTCCATTTATATTTAAAACGTCAAATGCGTTTCTCCCTCCAGTTGTTTATCAGTTAGAAGAATACGGCCTACCTCGCATGCTCTCGAAAAAAATATCGATTGCTTATAAAATAAATTTCGAAAGTGAATCTTTAACTTTGCATAACATTATTGATCATTTAAAGGCTATAGAATCACTTATAGGATTGTCAGCATCAATAGATGCAAGCCCTATGGAGGAGTATATCTTGAATAATTTCCTTGAAGGTGTGACATATAACCGATAATGAAATGACGCAATGAAATTTACACCTCCTAATATTAGGATTAGCCTGAGAAGTAAATTGCGTACTAAAAGCATACCTAATCTAGTCTGAACAGAAGTGTGTGCTTGCGTCATACCCTTTTTAAATTTTACATCTGCAATTTCGCGCGCAATGCTCTCCCCGCCACGCCTGCCCGTTTAAGGGGGCGCTTTTAATGCAGGTGCATGACCGGCCTCAGGGCGCGCCAGTGCTGGCGCTGGCGGGGAATTCAGTGTCGGTAAAACGCATGCAAAACCATGCACCTTATGCATGCATGGCTTTTATACTTAAAAATGGCGGGATTTTCGGGGATTTTTAAGCGGACTACTGCACGGCCAGTTCTGCACGACGGCGGGTATAATTCAGGTTCTGTGCAGGTGTGAATTTTTCACGACTATCATCGCGCGAAGCCGCGTCAGGCCTGAATCCGATGGCCGTTAAAATGTCATTATCCTGCGCCTAATAATTAATTTTTTCACCGGCGACCAGCCAGAGCTGTAGCGCCTCCCTCAGATAGTCGAGTGAGTGCTGCATGGCGCAGCGCTGAACGGCGGGATGTTGCCCGGAATAATTCATCAGCTCAGGGGCTAGAGCGGCGGCCAGCTCCGCGCCGTGTGCCTGCATAAAATCATTTAGTCGGTCGCGGATGCTGATGCGCTGCACCTCCTCATGCGAGCGGATATAACGCCCGGCAACCTGATTTATTTCCCACTTTTTCACGTCGATAATCTCGCGCCGCGTTTGCAGGCTCCGGCCACTGTGGCCACTGCCGGCAAGCTGTTCGCGGTATGCCTTTTCGGCCTGCGTCAGTTCTTCCCCGCGTTGCAGCCAGGCGGATTTGTTTGCCTGACAGGCCTCAAAGGCTTTCTGTAGCGTCAGTGTGGTCACGTATGTTTCTCCTGATGACTGGCCGCGCTCACGCACCGGCACGGTTAACGGTGGCCGCCGGTGCGGGTATAGAGATGGCCGGCTCTGTCACCGGTGAACGAATCACCTCGTCGATGGATTCAAGCGTGCGGAACGTGGCCGAGCATTCGATGTTCATACACTGGTGATAGCGCTGTTTGACATTATCGGACAGATACAGGCTGGTGCGGGAATGCGCGCTAGTTTTGCAGAACGGACAGTGAAACATGCCTATGCCCCACCTTATGAAAGTCATTTTGAATCAGTTTTTTGAAAAGAACTTAAAACCAACTGACTACCAAGGTGCGCTGAACCAGCAAAGTAATCCCTACTAACAACAATCTCCATTCTTTTAAAGCTGCAAATCGTTCAAGCGAAAAGTCCCTAACATCATCACTATCTCATTGAAATATAATCAAAAGCAAAATTAATAAACATTAAAAAGACCTTTTACCGATAATGTGCTAGAAATTTATTCAACGCATCTCAGAGCCAATGACAGGAACAATGAGAATATGGATACGACGTTGCTGAGCGCATTAGATACCGATGGACGCGATAAATTCGAAAGCGCTATGAATGCCTTACAAGGCGATGTTTCCGCTGCAGCGGCGAGGTTGTCGGTCGACCCCCGCTTACGCCTTGAGTACTCAAAAAGAATCAAAGAAATGTCCGCAGACTTACGCGCAAAGGCCAATGCTGGAGTGATCTCTTGGGACAAAGCGGCACGAGAGGCTCAGGAAACGAGAAATTTGATCATGGAGATGGTGCGCTCTCGCAGCACTCCCCTGGGACGGGCAATGGCCGAACGGATAAAAAGCGAAGGTAAGACGCTTAATGAGTTGGTAGCAAAAAAAGCGAAAGCTTTATTCGGCCCGCAGGCAAATTTTAACAGTCTTTCGGAAGTACAAAAAAATCAGATATATGCAAGTATCGTTGAGTCCGCAGGCAAGTCTAACCCACAAGTAAACATGAAAATGATGCAACTCTCGCGCATTGGAAGAGGGCTGATTGTTCTTTCGATTGCGATTTCTGTTTACGAAATTTATACCGCTGATGATAAGGTTTCAGAATCAGGCAGGCAAATAGCGATTAATGGTGCAGGTATTGCCGGTGCTGCCGCTGGTGGCGCAATGGCGGGATTAATGTGTGGGCCAGGCGCACCTGTTTGCGTGCTCATCGGTGGCTTCGTCGGCGGCGCTCTTGCTGCATGGGAAATGGGACGTTTGTGGAATTGATTATGCAACAGGTTAATTCAATATCTCTGGTTAAGCTTCGCGAAGCTACCGATGTAACCCAGGCTCAATCTGACGTTGTGCTCAATGGTAAAAGCAGCGGCATTATTGTGCCGGGACAAGTGCTTGAAGCAGCGGTCCAGGTTAACGAGCAGCGTTATATCCTGTTTCTGACGGATGACATTATTTTCGAGGAATCCCTGACGATTGCCCTTATTGACGTTCATGAAGGGCTTAAAGAAATTGTTCGTTTGGGAAATGAGTACTCGACAGGGAGTTTTGCGGATCTCCAGGTCTCTGACGATAGCGTGGATTTCAGGTTTATTGGGGATTATATCTGGACACTGAAAGTATCAGATTCACCTCGCCTGCGGCTTCCTTTTGCTTCCGATCCAAAAGGTGTTAAACGGGAGTCTGGTCTGAAAAAGTACATAACGATCTCTGCCACACCGGCGTCGGAAAACGTAAGCTGAAGTCATTATTTAACAGAATGAAAAAGCTTTCTGCTGAGCGGGATAAATGCACCTGAGAATTATGCAGACTCGGATAGCCAACCAGAATCTCCATCGGTAATAACCCTATTCATCAGATGAAACCTGAAAGCCCACACGGTATAACCCCTGCGGGTTTTTTAGTACCATCACCCTAAGTTCCCTTTACCTTTGACAAACATCAACCCCCTTCCCCCTTCTCCTGTGCAAAATTACCCACACCACCCAGCGCTACGGAATAGCCGCTCAACCCGGAAGGAACCCCACCATGTACAGACCCATAACCGTTATTATCTTCATTCTCCTGACCCTCGCCGCCCTTGCTGAAATAGGCTTTTTATCCTTTGGATAATCCTCAGGCGAAATATCCCTC
>Ga0308158_10002527_pt1 | contig 17115 bp, 16 predicted proteins | sample PhyBR2_FD_201038 | JGI IMG/M metagenome (GOLD analysis project Ga0308158, IMG submission 201038) | Phyllosphere microbial communities from UC Gill Tract Community Farm, Albany, California, United States - DLSLB.R2 | ecosystem: Host-associated > Plants > Phyllosphere > Unclassified | place: USA... | reverse complement strand
TCATTGCCCAGGCACGAAACGATGCCCAGACCAGTGATAACAACGCGGCGCATGCGGATAACCCTTAGAAATTTTCGGTGGATGTAAAGACGCCAACCCGAAGGCCGTCGGCGGTGTAGATCTCGCGGCCGTCGACACTGACCGAACCATCGGCGATGGCCATGTTCAGCTTGCCCTTGAGCACGCGCTTGATATGAATGTTGTACGTGACCTTCTTGGCGGTCGGCAGCACTTGGCCGAAGAACTTCACTTCGCCCGAACCCAGCGCACGACCACGGCCCGGCAGGTCCTGCCAGCCCAGGAAGAAACCGACCAGCTGCCACATGGCATCCAGGCCCAGGCAGCCCGGCATCACCGGATCGCCCTCGAAGTGGCAGGCGAAGAACCACAGGTCCGGGGTGATATCCAGCTCGGCGACCAATTCACCCTTGCCATACTTGCCACCTTCGGCGCTGATATGGGTAATGCGGTCCACCATCAGCATGTTCGGGGCGGGCAATTGCGCGTTACCTGGGCCGAACAGCTCGCCACGACTGCAGCGCAGCAGATCTTCCCGGGTAAAGGCGTTTTGTTTGGTCATGCGAGCTCCTCAATAGTCCCTGGTGGCAGGGGGCAAATCTTCCCGACCGACCAGAAGGATCAACACCTGGGTCGGCAGCCTACACATAGACTATTGCGTTGTAGTGAAAGTCACAGCGCAAGCGATACGGAAGTACACTTGTTCACTGAAATTATAATGCCAGACAGCAGGCTTTGTCCGAATGGATGTACAAGACTGCCGCACTTTAGCATTTCTTGCCAGCAACGGGCGCTATCCAGGGGACATCTGGTAGCCAATTCCCCGCGTCTTTCAGTCCCTCCAGCGGTGCAATACCTGCTGCAGGTCGGCACGTTTGAATGGCTTGGCCAGGTAATCGTTCATTCCGGCGGCCAGGCAGGCATCGCGGTCGCCCAGCAGGGCGTTGGCGGTCAGGGCGATGATCGGCAGCTCGGTGCGGCCGGGAATCAGGCGAATCTGCCGGGAGGCTTCATAGCCGTCGAGCACGGGCAGGCGGCAGTCCATCAGGACGGCTGAATACAGGTGCTCGCGCACCTGGTCGACTGCCTCGGCGCCGTCGCTCACCACATCGACGTCGTAGCCCAGGCTGCGCAGCATCGCCTCGATCACGGTCTGGTTGACCGGGTTGTCTTCCACCAGCAAAACCCGGTGGTCGGCACCGTCTTCGTGTCCGCAGGTATTGGGCACCGGTGCCGGGCGTGTCAGGCTCTGCTGGCTCACGGCCAAGGGCATTTCCAGGGTGAACAGCGAGCCTTGACCCTCATGGCTCTGCGCTCGCAGGGTGCCACCCATGCGTTCGGCCAAGGTCCGTGCGATCGGCAGGCCCAGGCCGGTACCACCGTAGCGTCGCGATATCGAGCTGTCGGCCTGGGCGAAGGCGACGAACATGCTCTCCAGGCGATCCTCGCCGATACCGATTCCGCTGTCGCGCACGGTGCAGGTCAGCCAGATCAGTTGATGATCCAGCACCTGCCATTGCACGCCGACGTGTACGCCGCCTTCATCGGTGAACTTCAGTGCATTGCCGATCAGGTTGACCAGGATCTGCCGGATGCGCGTCGGATCGCCTTCGACCTGCAACCCTTGAATATCGTCGGGCAGCGCCAGTTCGAGGGCCAGCTTTCGCTGTCGTGCGCTGTGCTGGAACGCCTGCACGCAACTGGTGATCAGCTCGTGCAGGCCAAAACCGATATGCTCCAGTTCCATCGCCGCGCGTTCGATGCGGGAAAAATCCAGGATGTCGTTGATGACCTTCAGCAGGTGTTCGGTGGACTCGGTAGCCACCTGGGCATAGTCCCGCTGTTCATCGCTCAGCGCGGTGGTTTCCAACAGCTGCAACATGCCCAGCACGCCATTCATCGGCGTGCGCAGTTCGTGACTCATCATTGCCAGGAAGTCCGACTTGGCGCTGTTGGCCCGTTCGGCCTCCTCCCGGGTACGGATCAGCTGCTGCATCGCCTGGTGTTGTTCGTGGCTGGCCTTGGCCAGGGCATTGGCGAGGTTGTTGATGTGCCCGGCCAGATGGCCCAGTTCGCTGTCGTCGACGATGGGCAGCGGCGTGTCGAACTCGCCCTGGCCAATGGCCTTGACCACCCGGCTCATGTCGCTGATCGGCTGCGCCAGGCTGCGTGCCAGTCGCCGGGCCAGCAAGTACGTGAACAGCAGGGCGAACAGCGCCAGTACGCCGGCCTTGAACACGATCTCCTGCTGGCGCTGGCTGAAAGCGTCGTCGGACATGCCCACGAGCACCCGCCCCAGGTAGTCGCCACTGCTGGCACTGCCCAAGTGCTGCTGTACCTGCGCCTGATGGTCTTCGAGGAATGCGCCACGAATCTGGATCGGCGCCTGGAACACCTCGACATGGGCCGAGCGATGGCCATCGCCCACACGTTGTTCGACGTAGGCCACTCGCCGGTCGGTCTGGTCCTGGATTTCCAGGAAGCGCACATGGGGAATGGCAAGGGTCGCGTCGAGCAGGGCTTCGAGCACGGCGGCGTTGTCGGTGACCACGCCGTATTCGGAGGCAGGGGCGAGCTGGTTGGCGATCAACTGGCCGGTGTGGTTGAGCTCCTGGCGCAGGTCCTGCAGGCGCACGAAGGTAAAGAAGCCGATCAGTAGCAGGGTCAGGAGCAGGGCTGGTCCGACGCTGATGATCTGGGTCCGCGTATGGATGTCGCGGTTCAGGCGCAACTTCATGTCAGGGCGCGAGGCAATGGGAAGATAGCGGTCACGACGGCGCCTGAATCGAAATGAACAGTCAGGCATGTTAACCGGTCAGAGCGACAATTCCAGTCGTAATGTTACCGAGGCACGGCCGGGACTGGTCGTGTCGAGACGGCTCCGTATAATGCCCCTCATTGCCTTCAACTCGACCAAATGGATGGGATATGACTCAAGAGCAGCCGATAGCCGTGCTGGGTGGAGGTAGTTTCGGCACCGCCGTGGCCAACCTGCTGGCCGAGAACGGCCATTCGGTCCGGCAATGGATGCGCGACCCGCAGCAGGCCGAAGCCATTCGCCTGAACCGGGAAAACCCGCGCTACCTCAAGGGCATCAAGATTCTGCCGGGTGTAACGGCAGTCACCGACCTGCCGGCGACCATCGCCGGCAGTTCGCTGATCTTCGTTGCGCTGCCCTCCAGTGCTCTGCGCAGCGTTCTGGCGCGGCACGCCGACCAGTTGACCGGCAAGATGCTGGTCAGCCTGACCAAAGGCATCGAGGCCCAGAGCTTCAAACTGATGAGCGAAATCCTCGAAGAGGTCGCGCCGGGGGCCCGCATCGGCGTGTTGTCTGGCCCCAACCTGGCCCGCGAGATCGCCGAGCATGCGCTCACCGCCACGGTGGTGGCGAGCGCCGACGAAGCGCTTTGCGAGCGGGTCCAGGCCGTTCTGCACGGGCGCACGTTTCGTGTCTATGCCAGCAGTGACCGCTTCGGTGTCGAACTGGGCGGCGCTTTGAAAAACGTCTACGCGATCATCGCCGGCATGGCCGTCGCCTTGGGCATGGGCGAGAACACCAAGAGCATGCTGATCACCCGTGCGCTGGCCGAGATGACACGCTTCGCCGTCAGCCAGGGCGCCAACCCCATGACGTTCCTTGGCCTGGCCGGCGTGGGCGACCTCATCGTGACCTGTTCCTCGCCCAAGAGCCGCAACTACCAGGTGGGCTTCGCCCTCGGCGAAGGCCTGAGCCTGGAAGACGCCGTGTCGCGCCTGGGCGAGGTGGCCGAAGGCGTCAATACGCTCAAGGTACTCAAGGCCAAGGCTCAGGAGTTGCAGGTGTACATGCCGCTGGTGGCGGGGCTGCATGCAATTCTTTTCGAAGGGCGTACGCTGAACCAGGTCATCGAACTGCTGATGCGGGCCGAACCCAAGACCGATGTCGACTTCATTTCCACCAGTGGCTTCAATTGAGGAGCAATTCATGAACCGTTCTTTCAACGATCCAGGCCGCGAGGCGATCGTCCTGCGTGTGCTCTGGATGCTGGTATTCGTGCTGGTCTGGCAAGTTGCCCAGTTCCTGCTCGGCGCGCTGGTGCTGGTGCAGTTGATCTACCGCCTGGTCTATGGCGCACCGAATGCCGGCATCATGGCCTTCGGCGACAGTTTGAGCCGATACCTGGCCCAGATCGGTCGATTCGGGAGTTTTCATACCGAGCAGAAACCCTGGCCATTTTCCGATTGGCCACAACCGCGCCCGGCCGAGGGGGAAGCCGCTCATCAACCAGGGGTCAACCAGCCGTTGGCCGATAACGAGCCCAAGCCATGAAGCTCTGGGTCTTGCGCCATGGTGAGGCGGTCAGTCACGCCCGCAGCGACGCCGAGCGCGCGCTGACGTCCGTGGGCCAGCAGCAGGCATTGACCAGCGCCGCGCGCCTGCACGATCAACCACTGGATGCCATCCTTGCCAGCCCTTACGTCCGTGCCCAGCAGACTGCCGCCCTGGCCCATGGCGTGCTACCCAGCGCCCCGGCGGTACGGACCGTACCCTGGCTGACGCCCGACAGCGACCCGCTCGCAGTCATCGGCCATCTGGAAAAGCTGGGCCTGGACAACGTGCTGCTGGTGAGCCACCAACCTCTGGTCGGCAATCTGCTGAGCCTGCTGGTGCACGGCAACCTGCGTCAGCCAGAGCCGATGCAGACGGCCAGCCTTGCCGAGTTGCAGGGCGAGTGGCCGCTGGCCGGTCTGATGTCCCTGCACGCGGTCCATCATCCTTAACCTGTCAGGAATACACCCATGAGCCTGTGGCGCACCGAACCGGATCTGGAACGTTTGAATGCAGCGCAGAAAAACACCATCGGCGAGTTGCTGGATATCCGCTTCGAACGTTTCGATGGACAGTCCCTGACTGCCAGCATGGCGGTCGATGCACGTACCCACCAACCCTTCGGCCTGCTCCACGGCGGCGCCTCTGTGGTGCTGGCCGAAAGCCTGGGCTCCATGGCCAGTTACCTGTGCATCGATACCGAGCGTTTCTACTGTGTGGGGCTTGAGGTCAATGCCAACCACCTGCGCGGATTGCGCACTGGCAGGGTGACGGGGGTTGCCCACGCGGTGCACATCGGTCGTACCACACACGTATGGGACATCCGCCTGCACGGTGACGATGGCAAGCCCAGCTGCATTTCGCGCCTGACGGTGGCCGTCGTGCCGCTGGGGCACAACCCACCGGCGCGCTGAGTCGTGACTGCGCCGGCGCGCGAAATCCGCCTGTCGTTGCCCCATATCGAGTTGGCCGCCCAGGTTTACGGACCCGAGGACGGCAGGCCGGTGCTGGCGCTGCACGGCTGGCTGGACAACGCCAACAGCTTTGCCCGCCTGGCGCCGAAGCTGGCCGGCCTGCGCATCGTTGCTCTCGACCTGGCAGGCCACGGTTGCTCGGGACATCGCCCGGTCGGCGCCGGTTATGCCCTGTGGGACTATGTGCACGACGTGCTGGAGGCTGCCGACCAGCTTGGATGGCAACGCTTTTCCCTGCTCGGGCACTCGCTGGGCGGGATCGTCGCGACGTTGCTGGCAAGCGCCTTGCCCGAGCGAATAGAGCGCTTGGCGCTCATCGACGGCGTGGTGCCGCCGCTGGGCGTTGCCGAAGAGGGCCCATTGCGTTTGGGCGAGGCGTTGCGTGCGCAACAGGGGTTACGGCACAAGCGCAAATCGGTGTATCCCGACATCGACCGGGCGGTGCTTGCGCGCATGCGCGGTCGTATCGCAGTCAGCCACGAGGCAGCCGCATTGCTAGCGGCCCGTGGGCTGGAAGCCTTGGCGGGTGGCTTCAGCTGGCGCAGCGACAGTCGTCTGACCCTGCCGTCCCCTTTGCGCCTGGGCGAAGAGCAGGCGCTGGCTTACGTGCAGGCGATCCGCTGCCCCAGCCTGTTGATCCTCGCCGAGCAAGGCTTGCTGGTGAAAAATACCGCACTGCTGGCCCAGTTGCGGCTGCCCATGCAGGCGTTGCCTGGAGGCCACCACCTGCACTTGGACGACGACGCTGGGGCCAAGCTTGTCGCAGACTGTTTCAATCGCTTTTTTGCGATACCTTGACTTGCAGCAGTCAACTGCCGAGGCTTGTCAGGTTGAAACAGGAGAAGACCCCGATGGAACTCGCTGCTACGCTCGCCTACGGCCCTTTGGTCATCCACGCCTTGCTGCTCTCATGAACGGCTCGAAGCTGCTGCTATCGGTACTTACGGGTCTGCTGGCCACTGCCGCCTTGGCTGCCGAGGTCCCCGCGCCGCCGGACGCCAAGGTAGTCGACCAGCGCCCGGCGGTCGACAAGGAGCGCATCTACCCACTGGGGTCGCTGCGCACCATCAGCGGCAAGCTGCGCATGGATGGCCAGGTCAGTGCCAAGGGTCAGGTCAGCGCCGTCACGTACGAGCTTCCCGAAACCCAGACCGCACGACAAGCCTTCAACGACGCCCGCGAGGCCTCGCAGCAGGGCGGTGCACACACGCTTTACTGGTGCCAGGCGCGTGACTGTGGCGAAAGCAGCCTGTGGGTCAACACGATATTCGACGGCGCACGGCTGTCGGGGGCCGACGATCAGCAGGCGTTCGTGCTGCTGCGCCAGGCGGCTCCGGACGACAACACCCTGACCGCGATCTATGCCATCACCCGCGGCAACCGTCGCGCCTACCTGTACGTCGAAACCTTAGTCGCCGATGCCCCCCTGGGTACCTTGCTGCCCACGCCGGCCACGGTGCTGCACGAACTGCGCAGCACCGGCGATCTCGACTATCCGGGCCTTGGCGAAACGCCCGACGACACCTGGGTGGCCTTGCTGGCCCGCAGCCTGCAACTGGACAGCTCGATTCGAGCGAGCATCTCCGGCGTTTCACCCGCTTCGGCCGCTGCCTGGCGCGATGCCCTGATAGCCAAGGGCGTGCGTGCGGCCCGTCTGGAAACCGGCACCCAGAGCGTCAAGGGGCTGCACCTGGAAATCATTCGTTGAGCCTGCTTCGGCTTTTGGAGCCTGGATGCTGAGTAACGACCGCCTGCTGGTACAGATCGTGTTGCTGGCCTTGCTCGGTGCCTGCCTTTGGGTATTGGCGCCATTCTGCTCGGCACTGTTGTGGGGTGCGATCCTGGCCTACGCCAGTTGGCCGCTGATGCGTCTGCTGACCCGCTGGCTCAACGGCCGCGAGTCGCTAGCAGCCGGCATCCTCACGGGCTGCTGGATGTTGCTGGTGGTCTTGCCACTGGTCTGGCTGGGTTTCAATCTGGCCGACCATGTGCGCGATGCAACGGCGTTCATCCGTGACGTCCAGGTCGATGGCCTGCCTGACGCGCCCGACTGGCTGGCGGGCATTCCCTTGGTCGGTGGCAGCCTGGTCGGCCTGTGGAACACCTTGGACGAGCAGGGCGCGGCATTTCTGGCCAGCGTGCGGCCGTATCTGGGGCAGGTCGGCAACTTCCTGCTGGCGCGCAGCGCGCAGATCGGAGGCGGGATTCTCGAACTCACCTTGAGCCTGGTCTTCGTGTTCTTTTTCTATCGCGACGGGCCGCGGATGGCAGCCTTCGTGCTCAGGCTGCTGGAACGTCTGATCGGCGAGCGTGCCGGGTACTACATCGATCTGGTGGCTGCCACCGTGCAACGGGTGGTCAACGGGGTCATCGGTACCGCCGCTGCCCAGGCGATCCTGGCCTTGATCGGCTTTCTCATTGCGGGTGTGCCGGGGGCCCTGGTGCTGGGCATCGTCACCTTCCTGCTGAGCCTGATCCCCATGGGGCCGCCACTGGCGTGGATTCCCGCCACCGCCTGGCTGGTGTGGCAGGGCGACTATGGCTACGCGATCTTTCTCGGTATCTGGGGGACCTTCGTCATCAGTGGCGTGGACAACGTGCTCAAGCCCTACCTGATCAGCCGCGGCGGCAACTTGCCGCTGGTGATCGTGCTGCTGGGGGTGTTCGGCGGGCTGCTGGCTTTCGGCTTCATCGGCCTGTTCATCGGCCCGACTCTGCTGGCAGTTGCCTACAGCCTGTTGCACGACTGGACTCACACCCAACACAAACCGCTTTAACCCGCCCCGTGGGGATTATTTGGGATACAGCGGCGGCAACCCGGCGTTTTCAGCTGCCGGATCCAGGGCCGGGCCGCTGCGCAGGATACTGCCGATCGCGCGCCACAGTTCCTCGCCTTGCCAATACTGGCCGCTTTCACTGTAGAGCGCTCCATTGAGCCCATCCAGGGCGTCGGACAACGGCACGAAGCGCGCCGCCATATCGGCCAGCGTCTCGGGTTGTTGGCGGGCCCAGGCGTCCAGGGCCTGGCGGGTGGCCTGGGGGTCATTGGCCTGGCACGCGCGCTTGAGGTCGTCGAGCAAGGTACGCGGGCTCGGCCCGGTTTGTGCCGCGCGCAGCACTGCCGGTTGTCCCCGGGCCCGCCACCACAGGGCGAAACCGATCATCGTGGTGAACAACAAGATCACACTGACCAGTTTCCAGGGCCAGGCGACATCCGGTTCGGTACCCCCGGCGCCAACCGGTGTATCGACCATCAGTCCGGCGTTCCCGGCGACGTCCAAACTGCGCGCCGGCAGGCCGGTACGCTCCAGATGGTCTTCATGGGTGTTCCACCAGACCACCTCGACGCTGGGCAGCTGCAGCGTGCCACTGCGCGCCGGCACCAGTGCCTCGCGCTCCTGGCGGCTGCCGATCAGGCCTCGGTCGCTGGTCTGGTTGCTCAACTGGGGCTGGTCCGGGTAGCGGCGCAAGCCGTCCACCTGGGTACCCGGCAGCGCGGGCAGCTGAGCACTGGACAGGCCTTCGGCCTTCACTTCCAATGTCCGAGTGAGGGAATCGCCAACCTGGCTGCTGGGCGGGTCGGGGTTCCAGCTTTCGCTCAGGCTCAGGCTGCGTGCTGGCAGCCACGGCGTGTCGGCGGGGTAGGCCGCTGGCACGCCCCTGACCGTCAACGACATCGGTGCAGACGTCACCCGGGTCAGCTTGCCCGGTCGTGGCGAACTGCTGCCGCTCTCGCCCGGTGCGGCGGGCTCGACTGTGGTGGCGGTGAAGGCCAAGGCCGGAATCGACAGTTCGCCACTGCGTTGCGGATAGAGGGCATAGCGCATCTCGATGACACCGTGGCGGACACCGTTGATGATCTTCTCGAACGTGCGCGAACCGCCCAGTGGTTCGATGCGCGCATCGGCCAGCTGCAGTGGCGTCAGGCTGCTGTCGTCGTACAGCGGCACCGAATGATAGATGCGCAAGGTCAATACCGCTTGCGCCTGCACATAGACATTGTCGCTATCCAGGCTGGCATCGATGAACACCGGCGCCATGTTCGCCCGCAGCGGCAGGTCGCTGTGCAGAATTTGCAGGACGATCGGCTGGCTGCGCAGTTCGCCCAGTTGCAGGGCAGCGATGGTCACGCTGCCGGTCTGGCGCGGCAGCAGGGTAATGATCCAGCGGGTCGTGGCCTGACGGTCGCCATCCAGGCTGGTGAGGCGGTTGACCTGGCGTGTATCGCGCACCTCGAACGAGCCCTCGAGCGGGGTCAGGTCAGGCTTGCCGAACTGCGTGACATCGTTGGTTTCCAGGGTCAGTTCGACCGTTTCACCCGAATTGAGCCGCGAGCGATCGACGCTGGCCACCAACGTTGCGGCCTGCGCCCACTGGGCGAGCATGGCCAGGGTTGCAGTGATGCAGAGGGCGCTGAGGCGACTCATCGAATCGTGTCCTGATGCTGTTGCTGTTCGTACCAGAATTTGCGCCGCAGCAATTCCGCCGGGTCGTCCGGGATCTGCTGCAACCATTGCTCCAACGCTTGGCGCTGTTCGGCATCCAGGCTGGTCTGGGTCGGCCGGGGCGGCGGCCGGGTGGTGGCGTCGTCGCTTGGCGGCTGGGGTGGTGTCGAGGATTGTGCCTCAATCCGGTCTCCGCCTGCTTGTCCAGAAGGGCTTTCCTGAGCGCCTGGCGCATCGTTGTCCTGCGCGCCATTGTCGGCCGATGCGGATGAATGTGGATCCTGATCGTCAGGCGCGGTGGCGCCCGGTGCCTGTGGTTTGTGGGCCTGATCGGAGGCCGAGTCGGGTTCGGCAGGCGCCTGGCGCAGCAGTTGTTCCACCAGCGCACGGTTTTCCAGCGCCGGGCGCAGGTCGGGTTGACGTTCCAGCGCCTGGTCGTAGGCGTCCAGGGCGGCGTCCAGTTCGCCGCTGCGCGCCAGGGCGTTGCCCCGGTTGTAGTGATCACGGGCACTGTCGCCCTGGGCGAAGCGCTCGGCGGCTGCGGCGTAGTCGCCCGCCTCGTAGAGCGCCATGCCCTGCCACTGGGCATCGGCAAAGCGTCGCGCAGCCTGGGCCGGACGCTGCTGCTCTAGCAGGGCTTGTCCTTGCTGATCGCGGCGCAGCCAAAGGTCCTGAAAGTCGAAGGCATACCCGGGCTGTGGCGCGATCAACAGGCACAAGGGCAGGCAGAACAGCCAGCCGCGGCGGCCGGCGAGGGCGGCAAGCAACAGCAGGGGGAGCAATAACCAATGACCCTGGTCGGCCCAGCTGTCCAGCTGTTGGGTCTTGCCGTTGCCGCGCAATACGGTGGGCCGATCGAGCAATCCGAGGTTGCGCAAGTCCAGGTCATCCGAACGCGCCTGCCGGTACAGACCGCCGACATCGCCGGCGAAGCTGCGCAGCCCGGCACTGTCCAGGCGAGGCAGGCGGATGGCACCTTGCTCGTCCTTGAGGAAATCACCGTTTTCCTGCTTCACCGGCGCACCGTCGCGGGTGCCGATACCCAGGATCAACAGCTGTGGTGAATGGTTGTCCAGACGCTGGGCAATCCCTCGACGCTCTGTGTCCGACAACTGTGAAGCCAGCAGCAGAATGCGGCCTTGACCTTGTTCGGCCTGGTCGAGCAAGTCCAACGCACGCTGTACGCCGAGGTCGGCGCGTTGGCCTTCAACCGGCATGATCGAGGGCTTGAGTGCCTCCAGCAGGTTGCGGCTGGTCCCCAGGTCGTCGGACAGCGGCACCAGCACGTGCGCGCTGCCGGCATAGACAATGAAGGCCGTCTGCGCATCGCGGCGTGCGTTGAGCAAGTCCAGCAGTTTGCGTCGGGCCTGCTCCAGGCGATTGGGCGCCACGTCGGTGGCGAGCATGTCGGGGCTCAGGGCGAGCACCACCACCAGCGGGTCGACGACGGTTCGGCCAGGCTGTTCGATGCGCTGCCAGCTAGGACCCAGCAAGGCGACGCCGGTCAGCAACCAGGCCATACCCAGCACAATCCAGGGCGCCTTGCTCTGGCGACCGCTGCCACCGCCCAGCAGCACGGCGTGAAAATGGCGGGGCAGCAGCAACTGCCAGCGCCCGGCGCGTTTTTGCCGGTGCCACAGTTGCCAGAGCAACCAGCCCAGCGCCGGCCAGGCCAGCAGCCACCAGGGCCGGAACCAATGCGGCCATGCCTCGATCATTTGCGCCTCCGCAGCTGCAGCCGCTCCAGGCGTTCGCGCCATTGCGGGGCGGTCGGCAGGAATCGGCGCTTGCGCAGGAACAGTTGCACAGGGTTGTTCGGCCAATTCTCGCGCACCACCAGCAACACACTGAGCAGCAGCGCTGCGCTCAGCGGCCAGATGTACAGCGCCTGTGCCGGTCGCGCCTGGGTGGGCTGCTGATCGACCGGCTCCAGGGTATCCAGGCTGGCACCGATGGCTTGCAGTTGATCGCCGTCGCGGGCGCGGAAGTACTGCCCGCCGGTGATCTGGGCAATCTCGCGCAGACTTGGCTCGTCCAGATCCAGGCTGGGGTTGAGTCCCAGCATGCCCAAGGCACCATTGGCACTGGGGTCGGCGCCGATGCCGATGGTATGGATGCGCACATGCTCCTGGGCTGCCAGGCGTGCAGCCGTGAGGGGGTGAATCTGGCCACCGTTGTTGGCCCCGTCGGTGACCAGAATCAACACCCGACTCTGCGCCGGACGCAGGCGCAGACGCTTGAGCGCCAGGCCGATCGCGTCGCCGATCGCGGTGTTCTTGCCGGCGATGCCGATCCGCGCTTCGTCCAGCCAAGTGCGTACGGTGCGTCGGTCGAAGGTCAGCGGCGCCTGGACATAGGCCTTGCTGCCGAACAGGATGAGACCGACCCGGTCGCCCTGGCGGTGTTCGAGAAAGTCGCCAAGCAGGCGCTGGACCAGCTCCAGCCGGCTGATGTCCTCGTTCTGCCAACGCATGTCGGGGTAGTCCATGGAACCGGACACATCCACGGCCACCAGCAGGTCGCGCCCGCTGGCGGCGATAGGCAAGGGGTCACCCAGCCACTGCGGGCGTGCCGCAGCGATCAGCAACAGCAGCCACAGCAGCACATAGGGCGCCTGCTGTTGCCAGGTGGGCAGGCTGATCCGGGCCCGACGCCCGGCCAGTCCTTCGAGTTCGTCGAGAAAACTGACCTTGAGCGCCGCCTCGCCGCTGTCGGCCGCCGGCAGCAACACGCGCAGCAACCACGGGAGGGGCAGCAAGGCGAAGACCCACAGCCAGGCAAATTCAAACATGCTTGCGTATCCAGGTTTCGACCGACTGCTGCAGGCCGGCGATGGCCTTGTCGTCGAGCCTGCATTCAGGCTTGTAGACCCCTTCCACCAACACCATCCAGCGGGTCAGGCCGGCGGCCGGACAGCGGTTGTCGAGAAACGCCAGCCACTGGCGGCCATTGAGCACATGGCTGTTGGCGTTGGGGTAGTGGTTGCGGCACAGGCGCTTGAGCAGGCCGTTGATCTGCTGCAGCCAGGCCCCGGCGGGCGCGCCGTCGTAAGGTCGGGGCAGGCGCGCCAGCTCTTCCAGCGCGCCTTGACGCACCGGATCCAGAGGCTGCTCTTCGGCTACCGGAGGCTTGGTCGTGCGGCGCCAGCGGTGGCGCCAGCGCCAGGCAGCCCAGCCCAGCGCCGGTAGCACGAACGCGAGTAGCCACCAGCCGGGGGCGGGCGGCCAGAGGCCGATGGGCGGCGGCGCGATCAGGGGCTGCAACTGCTCCAGTGTGCTCATTTGGGTGTGCCCGGACGCTGCGGATTAAGGTACTCGCGCAACTGCTCGATCATTTCGCTCTGCGTACTCAGGGGCATCATCAAGACGCGCAGCTTTTGTGCCAGGCGCTCCCAGCGGGCGATGCGCGCCTCGCTCAGCGCACGGTAGGCCAGGCGCATCTCCGGATTCAGGGTATCGATTTCCATCTGCCGGCCGCGCTGGGCGAAACGCAACAGCCCAGCAGCGGGCAGGGCGTGGTCGAGTGGGTCGGAAACCGGCAGCAACAGCAGGTCGCAGTGACGCGACAGCAGGCTCAACTGCTGCTCGGCGCCGTCGGTCAGCGCACGCTCGTCGCAGATGACGATGGCCAGGCTGCCGGGGCGCAGCACCTCGCGCGCCCGGCGCAGGGCCATGCCCAGGGCATCGTTTTCCGGCAGTGCTTCGGTGTGCAACGACTGGTTTACCCGCACCAGGCGGTTGAGCAACTGTAACAGGCTCTGCTTGCTGCGCCGCGGCTTGATCTCGTAGTGCTCGCCATCGCCGAATACCAGCCCGCCGACCCGGTCGTTATGCCCCAGCGCCGCCCAGCCGATCAACGCGGCTGCCTGCGCGGCGAGCACCGACTTGAACATCTGGCCGGAACCGAAGAACAACCGTCGGCTCTGCTCGACCAGAATGAAGATCGGTCGCTCGCGCTCTTCGTGGAACAGCTTGGTGTGCGGTTCCTGGGTGCGTGCGGTGACGCGCCAGTCGATGCTGCGCACATCGTCGCCGGCCTGGTACACCCGCACCTGGTCGAAATCCACACCGCGTCCGCGCAGCTTTGAGTGGTGCAGGCCGATCAAGGGGCTGCGCTGGGCCGGGGTGGAGAACAGCTGCACTTCGCGCACTCGATGGCGCATCTCGATCAGCTCGGCCAGGCTGATGCAAATGCCAGGCTCTGGCGGCGGCTCCTGGCTCATGGGGCTAGGCGACGGCCACGACGTCGAGGATGCGCTGGATCACTCGATCCTGATCGACCCCGGCCGCTTCGGCCTCGAACGAGAGGATGATGCGATGGCGCAGCACGTCGAACAGCACCGCCTGGATGTCTTCCGGGCTGACGAAGTCACGCCCGGCGAGCCAGGCGTGGGCACGTGCGCAGCGATCCAGCGAAATGGAACCGCGCGGGCTGGCGCCGTACGCCAGCCACTCGCCGAGTTCGGCGTCGAACTTGCTCGGAGTGCGCGTCGCCATGACCAGTTGCACCAGGTATTCCTCCACGGCGTCGGCCATGTACAGCCCGAGGATTTCCTTGCGCGCGGCGAAAATGGCCTGCTGGCTGACCCGCCGCTCCGGCTTGGTTTCGCCATTGAGCGCCTCGCCGCGGGCCTGCTGCAGAATGCGCCGCTCGACCGCAGCATCCGGAAAGCCGATCTTGACGTGCATCAGGAACCGGTCGAGTTGCGCCTCGGGCAGGGGATAGGTACCTTCCTGCTCGATCGGGTTCTGCGTGGCCATGACCAGGAACAACGGCGACAGGTCGTAGGTGCTGCGACCGACACTGACCTGACGCTCGGCCATGGCCTCGAGCAGCGCCGACTGCACCTTGGCCGGCGCCCGGTTGATCTCGTCGGCCAGCACCAGGTTGTGGAAGATCGGCCCCTGCTGGAACACGAAGCTGCCGGTTTCGGGCCGATAGATCTCGGTGCCGGTGATGTCGGCGGGCAACAGGTCGGGGGTGAACTGAATACGGTGGAACTGCGCCTCGACGCCTTCGGCCAGTTCCTTGATCGCTTTGGTCTTGGCCAGCCCCGGCGCGCCCTCGACCAGCATGTGACCGTCTGCCAGCAGCACGATCAGCAGGCGCTCGACCAGCTTCTCCTGACCGAGGATCTGCGTGGAAAGAAAGGTTCGCAGCGCAATCAGCGCTTCACGATGTTCCATCGTTGACGGTTCCTGAAGAAGGGACCGAGTACGCGGGTGAGGGCGTCTTGGCCGGGGGCAGCTACTTTAATGCATTGGGGGGTAGGAGAGGAATCGGCGTGTTCGACCGGGCACCTCCGTATCCCGTAGGAGCGGTCAGTGGCCGCGAAGAAGCTTGCACGGCCAGAAAGATCGGTTGGGTCTGCCGGCCATTTCGCGGCCACTGGCCGCTCCCACACATATACAGAGCGGCGGATAGCGAGGTCAGTTGATTTCCAATGTCCCGACACCGGCCAACAAAATCCTCAACGTCTCTTCGATTTCCGCCCGATCGGTCCCATCACTGGCATGTTCGATTTCCAGCACATCATCCCCACCGAACACATCCGCATCCCTAGCGGCCACTTCCACCAGCAGGCGTTTGGCACTCAGGGTCACCTTGAGGTCACGCAACAGATATGGCTCTTCGCCGAGGGTAATTTCCAGCTCTTCTTCGTCCGGAAAGCGCGTCATCAGAAACATCTCGCCTGCGGTGCCATGGCAGCACAGCAGGGCCATGTCGTCTTCTTCTTCATCGCGGGGGTTGGCCATCAGCAGGGAGGCGGTCATGCGCATGGAGGAACTCCTGTTGTAGGAAAATGGCGCGATTATAGCCAGTAAAGCCTCGATGCGCTGGAACGCCCGTGCCAGCGCGCTCATACGACAACTCCTGCATGACCGAATATGTCGCCGCACCGCAAGAGTGCATGCCGGGCTCTGGGTAAGCTAGGTCGTTGGACCTCTTGAATGTCGCCCTGCAGCGCCGGATTGGCTATGGTTGATCCGAACCGGGGTGACCTACGACGCTTCACCCAATAACAAAGCCCAAGCGGAGTACCACAGATGGCGTTCTTCACCGCAGCCAGCAAAGCCGACTTCCAGCATCAACTGCAATCGGCCCTGGCTCAGCACATCAGCGAGCAGCAACTGCCACAAGTGGCGCTGTTCGCCGATCAGTTCTTCGGCATCATCTCTCTGGACGAACTCACCCAGCGCCGCCTCAGCGACCTGGCCGGCTGCACCCTGTCGGCGTGGCGCCTGCTGCAGCGTTTCGATCATGCCAAGCCGCAGGTGCGGGTCTACAACCCCGATTACGAACGTCACGGCTGGCAGTCCACCCACACCGCCGTCGAGGTGCTGCACCACGACCTGCCGTTCCTGGTGGACTCGGTGCGCACCGAGCTCAACCGCCGCGGCTACAGCATCCATACCTTGCAGACCACCGTGCTCAGCGTACGCCGCGGCAGCCAGGGCGAGCTGCTCGAAGTGCTGGCCAAGGGTGCCCAGGGCGAAGACGTCCTGCATGAATCGCTGATGTACCTGGAAATCGACCGCTGCGCCAACGCCGCCGAACTCAATGTGCTCGCCCGCGAGCTGGAGCAGGTGCTGGGCGAGGTGCGCATCGCGGTGCAGGACTTCGAGCCGATGAAGGCCAAGGTCCGCGAATTGATCACGCTGGTAGAACAGACCGCGTTCGCCAGCGACGAGCAGGAAAAGGCCGAGATCAAGGCCTTCCTCGAATGGCTCACGGACAACCACTTCACCTTCCTTGGCTACGAGGAATTCGTGGTCGACGCCGATGCGCAGGGTGGACAGCTCAGCTACGACCCACAGTCCTTCCTGGGCCTGACCCGGCTGTTGCGCGCCGGCCTGAGCAGCGAAGACCTGCACATCGAAGACTATGCCGTGCAGTACCTGCACGAACCGATGCTGCTGTCGTTCGCCAAGGCCGCGCACCCCAGCCGCGTGCACCGTCCGGCCTATCCTGACTACGTCTCGATCCGTCAGATCGATGCCGACGGCAAGGTGTTGAAAGAATGCCGCTTCATGGGCCTGTACACTTCGTCGGTGTATGGTGAGAGCGTGCGTGAGATCCCCTACATCCGCCGCAAGGTCGCCGAGATCGAACGCCGCTCCGGTTTCCACGCCAAGGCACACCTGGGCAAGGAACTGGCCCAGGTGGTCGAAGTGCTGCCGCGCGACGACCTGTTCCAGACGCCGATCGACGAGCTGTTCAGCACGGTCATGTCGATCGTGCAGATCCAGGAGCGCAACAAGATCCGCGTGTTCCTGCGCAAGGACCCTTACGGCCGTTTCTGCTACTGCCTGGCCTATGTGCCCCGCGACGTCTATTCTACCGAGGTGCGGCAGAAGATCCAGCAGGT
>Ga0308158_10002523_pt1 | contig 17137 bp, 10 predicted proteins | sample PhyBR2_FD_201038 | JGI IMG/M metagenome (GOLD analysis project Ga0308158, IMG submission 201038) | Phyllosphere microbial communities from UC Gill Tract Community Farm, Albany, California, United States - DLSLB.R2 | ecosystem: Host-associated > Plants > Phyllosphere > Unclassified | place: USA... | reverse complement strand
TTGTATCAATTGAAAAACGCATTAAAAGAAACCATCAAAGCCAATGTGATTACGTTCCTGTTTTACTACGTAGCCGCTATTTTAGGAATGAGATTCATCAATCTCCCACCGGGAAATTTAACATTAATCTGGTTACCGGCAGGAATTGGACTGGGAAGTTTGATGAAATTTGGACGCAAAGTAATTCCGGCAATCTTTTTGGCGTCATTCTTTTCCAATATGCCTTCTTTTCAAATTCAAACCGATTTTTGGAGCATCATTAAAGGAGTATCTTTAGGAGCCTGGATTGCTTCAATAGACAGCTTACAATCGGTTTTAGGATATTTCGCTTACACCAAAATAATCAAAACTCCTATTTTCTGGAAAACAAAAAACATCTTCAAGTACTATCTTTTCATGGTATTGTTACCGCCAATTCTCACTACTTGGATTATGGTATTATCCCCTTATTTAATGGGATATTTTCAAGCAACTCCTTCTGAATTATTGATAAAAATTGGCCTAATTACACTTTCTGATATTCTCGGAATTATATTGGTTATACCTTTATTTCACGCCCTAAAAAAGATAAAACCACTAAAGTCAAAAGACATTTTGCTCTTTCTTTCCTTTAACCTATTGCTATTGTTAAACTTATATTATGGCCTGAGCCGCTACCCGCTTCTTATTTATGTTTCGATTCCAATTTTAACCTTATTTATTGTTCGATTCAAAACCATCGGTTACTCAATTGGTATTATTCTTTTTAGTGCCTGCACTATTTATGCTACATCAATCGGAATTGGCCCTTTTTACGAAAGCAAACACTATCTTTCCTTTATTAATTTATTTATATTTATTATCAGCATTGCCTTACCGCTATCATACATTTTTTCGCTAATCAATGAACTGACTCACTTTAACAATAAGCTGAAAAAAAAGAACAAAAACTTAAGAGCGCTTTCTAACAATCTCAACGTAACTATCCATCAAAAAACAAAAGATTTGGTAATTGCCAAAGAAGAAGCCGAAACAGCCAATAAACTAAAATCGGTATTTTTATCGAATATGAGCCACGAAATAAGGACTCCTATTAACGGAATTCTGGGTTTCATTGATATTTTGGACGAAAAAGAAACCGATCAGGAAAAAAGAGGTTATTTAGACATTCTAAAAATATCATCCTTAAATTTATTGGGGATCATAAACGATATTTTAGATCTTTCAAAGATAGAATCCGGTAAACACACCATTCTTGAAAACAGAATCAACATTAATCATTTCATCAAAAAATTCTCGAAAAGTTTTCAGGAACAGGCTAAAATTAAAGGTATTGATTTTATTCTGGATTGCGAAGATTGCACCGATAAAGAAATTATTTCCGATGAAAAAATACTGTCTCAGATTTTGAACAATCTACTTTCGAATGCTATAAAATTCACAGAAAAAGGATATATAAAATTACATATCAATACAATCGACAAAAATAAAATCGAGATTAAAGTCAAAGACAGCGGGATAGGAATCAATGAAAGCAAAAAAAACCGAATTTTTGAACCCTTTTATCAGGGTGACAATTCCTTGTCTAAAAAACATGGTGGAACAGGCTTAGGGTTGCCAATTATAAAAAAATCGGTTGATTTGCTTCACGGAGAGATCAACGTAAATACCCAAGAAGGTAAAGGAACAGAATTTATCATCATAATTCCCTGCACAATTTCAGATACAGTCAAAAATCCCGAAGTTAAAACCGTAAAAGCACTTCAACAATACAATAACAAAACCGTAAAAGTAATATCAGCTGAAGACGTAGAAATCAACCAGATATTAATCGAAAAAATACTGAAATCCCAAAACTGGGACATCAAAAAAGTCTACAATGGTAATGAACTATTGAACGAACTGGAAAATGAAACCTACAACATTATATTGATGGACATCCAAATGCCGGAAATGAACGGAATTGAAGCCACAAAAATCATAAAAGCGAATCCTAAATGGGCTAATATTCCTATTATAGCATTATCAGCCTACGCTTTTGAAGAAAATGTAAAAGAAATTATGGACTCCGGAGTAAACGATTATATATCAAAACCAATTAAAAAAGAAGAACTGATTCATAAAATTAACACTTGGATGAATCACGATTTTTCAACTATTTCAACACAACATATCTAAATAAAAAAATCTCTTGTCTTTGATTAATTCTAACTCTTATTAGACAACTTAAGTTCAATCTGTCAGTTCGAGGTGTAATTTATTACAAAAAAGCAATATGAAATGACGTTCAGTAGCTATCAATATGCTACATTATGTTTATGCTCAATATTGTCATTTCGACGAAGGAGAAATCTCCATTAGCATATTCAGACTAAGTCTTTGATAATACGGAATATCTCGCGGAGATGCATCCTTCGTCAGCATGACAAGTTTACGGATTGTTGGAATGTTAAAAAACGCCATTGGTAGCGCAGTCGGGAACCACTATTTCATCCCGACTGTACCCGATGTGACAAAAAGGATTTTTACTGTACATTTATTAAAAACCAATACTAACTATTTTAAACCGTAGGTATTGGTACCTCCGGACTTTCTCCGTTTAAAGTATTGTAAATAACATAATCATTGTACTTGGCAATATCGCTGGTTTCCCAGATACTAAGCCCTATTGTGGTATATTTTACTAAAGTTTCATAGATGGCATTACCTGCTTCCACACGGTCTTCCTGCATCACATCACGTTCACCTATTTTTAATTTAAGATCTATTATCAACGCTTCAAATTCGTTACATAGGGTGGTAATGGCGGTAAGCATAGCAGCTGTTAATCCGTTTGCGGCCAGGGCTGTCAAAAATTCGGTACCTACCCTAACCACTCTTTTTCCTGTGATAAGCAAATCAGAATCCGATTGTTGCGAAAGTGCCTCAGTACCAAATTTTTTATATTTAGCACTACCTGCACCAAACTGCAATTCCACTCTTGCCATAACTGCTCTAATGGCTACACGCAATTGGTCGGCTTTAGCATCCTTATTAGCCGTAACCTGCGTTTGATTATTTGCTGCCTCGATATCGGTAATAGTGTTCGAAAAAGTAGTGGTAGCCGTTTCCAGATTGGTCACGAGTGCTGCCGTAATACCAAAAGGCGTAAAAGCGGTAACATCCCTGCGCATAAAAGCAATTTTTTCTTTTGTTGTAGTGACCAAATTTGCGTCAGAAAAATTGTAAAGTCTAACTACTGCTGATTTTTTCATAATACTTCAAATTAAAGGTTAATACTTACAAATATATTCAAATAAGAATACTATTTGCAATTTTATGTAAAAAAAATACTACCTGTAAGTATCTCAACCCAATCACTAGCAATAAAAAGGAAGTCCGATGACTACGATAGCTTTCAGAAGTAAACAACAGCCTGTCCGAAGCCTATAATTAAGAGTCCGAAGCATGTAACAGGCAGTCCGAAGCTCGTATCAGGGCATTATTTTTGCTTCGGAAGCCTTATTTTACTTGGCGGAGCACAAAATGAGGTAAAATAAAGAAAATTTACGTTTTGTAAGTTTGTAGCTATTATTTTTTATATTTGAGAAAAGTAAAATTATGACAAAAAACGCTGAAAAGACAGATAATATAGAGATCCCAAATATTGACGAAGCACTACTAAGAATAAACAATTGTTTGAAAAACAGATCTAACGAACTTAATTTATCTGGTTTAAACTTGATTGAATTACCCGATGAAATTTACACTTTAGATTTTATTAAGACTCTTGATTTACATAATAATCCATTAGATAGTTTAAATCAAAAAATTGGACAATTAATTTCATTAGAGAGGATTTACCTATCGAGATTTATTTTTTCTCAATTACCCGAATCATTCGCAAATTTATCCAACTTAATCTCTATACATTTAGAAGGAAAAAATATAAAAGAATTCCCAAAGCAATTATTAAATTTAAAAAAACTCAGTTATATTAATTTAAGTAATTGCTCTATTTCAAACTTACCAACAGAATTAAACGATTTAAGTGAAATTACGACTCTTTGGCTTCTTAATAATCCCATTACAGAAATTAAAAATATTGATCCAATTCTAAACAATTTAATACAACTTAGTATTAATGGTACAATGATTGTAAATTTTAATTTTTTAGATAAGTTAAAAAAAATAGAAAATTTATCAATTGGAGATTCTTTATATTTAAAAAAACTACCTCAAGAAATATTAAAATTAAAAACTCTAAAAAGATTCCACATTGGCAAATCCAAAATCACATCTATAACCGGAATTGATAGGTTAATCAATTTAAAAGAGTTTTTAATATTAGACTCAAAAATAAAAACAATCCCAAAATCCATTTCTAAATTAAGCCTCTTAGAAGATTTATGGTTTTCCTATTGTCAAATAAAAGTTATACCCCAAGAGATCGGAAAATTAAAAAATCTTAAGAGATTGACTTTGTATAATAATTCAATTAGAGAAATACCTAAAGAGATTGGGGATTTAAAAAATCTTGTAGAGTTAAATGTAAACAGTAATAACATTAATCAAATTCCTTCAGAAATTGGAAAACTGAAAGATTTAGAAAAACTAGATGTTTCTTACAATAATTTAATCGTTTTACCTACCGAATTATCTAGACTTGAAAAAATTAAAAATTTACGTATAAATTCTAACGAAGGCTTAATTTCACCTCCTAAACATATTAATGGTACTGAAGCTGTTTTATCTTATCTTAAAGATCTTGAAGAAGAAATAAATGTATGGTCTTCAAAATTAGTTATTGTTGGTGAAGGTCAGGTTGGAAAAAGCTGTTTAGTGGATTCTTTAGAAGGAAAAGATTTTGTTAAAGGAAAAGCTACAACTCATGCTTTAAATTTAAGTCAATTTCAATATCAGCATCCTCTATTAGAAAATATAATGACTCTGAATGTTTGGGATTTTGGCGGACAAGATATCTATCATGCTACACATCAATTCTATTTAACTAATCACAGTTTATTTTTACTTGTTTGGAATGCTAGAGCAGGTTATGAATCTGGAAAAATATATAAATGGTTAGAAACAATAACAGCATTAGCACCTGATTCTCCTATTTTTATTGTGGCTACAAACTCCAGTGCTAGAGGTGCTGATTTACCAAAAGGCGACATCAGCAATCAGTATCCTGATAAAATAACATTTTTTGAAATTGATAATGAAGAACGGATAGGAATTAAAGAACTAAAAGAAGCTATCCGTTTAAAAGCTGCAGAGCTTAAATATATGGGAATTGGACGTCCAAAATCTTGGATAAATTCTTCTAGTGAAATAAAAAACACTTCAGGATACCATATTACAAAAGCTGAACTGAAGACAATATTTCAAAATAATGGAGTTTCTTTAGAAAGTTACGAGTCCCTAGCTGGGTATCTTCACGATCTAGGAGAAATACTTTATTATCCAGATGAAGATGAATTATCAGATACAATAATAATTAAACCTGAATGGGTAAGTAAACAAATAGCTAAAATCCTAGATAGCGATGAACTAGGACATAATGAAGGTTTTCTTGACAAAAAACATTTACAAGAACTCTGGAATGATATCTCCACAAACATGCATAACAAACTGATAACCTTAATGGAAAAGTTTGATTTATCATACAAAACCAAAGACGATAAAGAAATCAGTCTTATTGTTGAAAAATTAAAATATGAGGAAAATAAAGAGTATAATAATCTTTGGAATCAATTTAACAGTAAAAACCAAATCAGTTTTAAATATCAACTTGATACCATTCCAGCAGGAATTCCGACATGGTTTATCGCTAGAACACATCGCTTTTCTATGAAAATTCATTGGCGATTTGGCGTTTTACTTATTGATAGCAATAAAAAAAATATGGGGCTTTTAATAACTTCTCCGGAAAGAAAGGAAATCTGGCTACGAGTAAAAGGAGAAACACCATATTACTTTTTTGCTCAATTAAGAGATACTTTAGAACTAACATTTAATAGATTTGAGGGACTAAAAAGACCAGCATTTGTACCTTGTCCAGGACACAATGGAGTACCGTGCTCACATTTCTTTGAACTAACACAATTAGAAAAAAGACTTTCTCTTGAAACTCCAAGACAATTTATTGAATGTCCAGAAGCTTTAGAAGATGTTAACGTAATGAAATTAATTTTCGGATTGAGTTTTGCTCCTACCAATGAGATTTTAGTGGAGAAAATAGGTCATGAAATTGAAAAAATAATAAAAAAAGAAAACAAATCCCAAACAGATGAATTAATAAAATTTACGCAATTAGAATTTGTAAAATCTTATCAAAAAGCGCAAGAAATTGCTGAAATAACCTGTCCTAATATTTTTACTCTAAAAGAAATAAAGAAAGATTTACCAGGAATTGATTTTACAAATAATTATAAACTTCAATTGTATTGTCAAATGCCTGGATGTAATCATTCTATTGGAGATGCTTATGACATTTCATTACCTAAAAAATGGATTTCTTCAATTGCACCGTATTACAACAAAATGCTAAAAGTCTTAAAATATACTTTACCATTAGCTATTCCTGGAGCAAAATCTATTCTTGAAGAATCAGAATTTGATTATCAGGAAGAAAATATTTCTGCCGCACAAGAGTATGGCAAAATTATTTCTGAAAACCAAATTAATGAAATTCCTGAGCATTCTATTGATATGCCAATAAGACAAATTAGAAAATTATTAAATTCTGTTGATCCTAAAAATGAATGGGCTGGATTAAGAAGAATAGTTTCTCCAGAAGGTCATATTCTTTGGTTGTGCAAAGAACATTATGCTGAGTACAAAATCTAAACGAATTAAAAAGTACTTAATAAAACATAAGAATAAACAACAATTCAATCAACTCAAAATTTACGCGATATGAAGACAACAATAACATATAGTTGTCTCAGCAAAACGAACAGGAATTTAATTTTACGGATCATGGCATCCCCCCTATAGTACGGATTTACAACCCGCTACAATAAACAACTTTGTTAAGTTACTCTCTGAGATTCTTCCTTCGTCAGAATGACAAGTTTGAGGTTAGAAAAAAGACAAAAAAATAGGCTGCCTTTGTGAGACAGCCTATTTTTATATTCAGAATCTGAGATTATTTGCTCAAATACATTTTTCTTCTGGAGTACAATTCGTAGAATTGATCATCTTTCAAGTCTTCAATAAACAAGATGCTTTCACCTGTAGATTTCATTTCAGGTCCTAATGCTTTGTTAACATTCGGGAATTTACTGAAAGAGAATACCGGTTGTTTGATTGCAAATCCGTTTAATTGTGGATTGAAATCAAAGTCAGTTACTTTATTGTGTCCTAACATTACTTTAGTAGCATAGTTCACATAAGGCTCACCGTAAGCTTTAGCAATAAACGGAACCGTACGGGAAGCTCTAGGGTTAGCTTCGATAATGTATACTGTATCGTCTTTGATAGCAAACTGGATATTGATTAAACCTACTGTTTTCAAAGCTACAGCAATTTTCTGTGTATGATCTTTGATTTGTTGCATTACAAACTCTCCTAAGTTAAAAGGAGGCAAGGTAGCATTAGAATCTCCTGAGTGAACTCCACAAGGCTCAATATGCTCCATAATTCCGATGATGTACACATTTCCATCAGCGTCACAAATTGCATCAGCTTCCGCTTCAATCGCACCATCTAAATAGTGGTCTAAAAGCAATTTGTTACCCGGAATTGTTTTTAGCAAGTTTACCACATGCTCTTCTAATTCCTGCTTGTTGATTACAATTTTCATTCCCTGACCACCTAATACATAAGAAGGACGAATCAATAATGGGAAATCCAGTTGGTCAGCTAAAGCCGAAGCTTCATCAGCTGTTTCAGCAATTCCGAATTTAGGGAAAGGAATCTTCAGGTCGGTCAGTAAATCAGAGAAACGACCTCTGTCTTCCGCTAAATCAAGTGCATCAAAACTAGTTCCGATGATTTTCACACCGTATTTAGATAATTTCTCAGCTAATTTAAGTGCCGTTTGTCCTCCTAACTGAACGATAACACCTTCCGGTTTTTCGTGTTGGATAATATCGTAAATATGTTCCCAGAATACCGGTTCAAAGTATAATTTATCAGCTGTATCAAAATCAGTCGAAACCGTTTCAGGGTTACAGTTAATCATGATAGTTTCGTAACCACATTCTTTAGAAGCCAAAACTCCGTGAACACAAGAATAATCAAACTCAATTCCTTGACCAATTCGGTTTGGTCCTGAACCTAAAACAATGATTTTCTTTCTGTCTGTTACAACACTTTCATTATCTACATAACGAGTTCCATCGGCTTTTTCAATTTCAGCCTCGAAAGTCGAGTAGTAATATGGTGTTTTAGCTTTAAACTCAGCCGCACAGGTATCAACCAATTTGAATACACGACTAATGTTCATTGTCATACGCAAAGCGTGGACTTCGCTTTCCATACATCCCATCATGTGCGCAATTTGTCTGTCGGCAAAACCTTTTTGTTTCGCTTCAAGCAACAATTCTTTTGGCAAAGTAGTAACTGTATATTTAGCTATTTCTTTCTCAAGTGTATGTAATTCTTCGTATTGTTTCAGGAACCACATATCGATTTTAGTAATTTCGTGGATACGGCTCAATGGAATTCCCATTGCGATAGCATCATAAATTACAAAAACACGATCCCAACTTGCGTAAGTAAGTTTTTCAATGATTTGCTCGTAATTAGTGTATCCTTTTCCGTCAGCTCCTAAACCATTTCTTTTGATTTCCAAAGATTGAGTTGCTTTGTGCAAAGCTTCCTGGAACGAACGTCCAATTCCCATTACCTCACCTACTGATTTCATTTGAAGCCCCAAAGTTCTGTCAGAACCTTCAAATTTATCGAAGTTCCAACGTGGGATTTTCACAATCACATAATCCAATGTTGGCTCGAATAAAGCCGAAGTTGATTTTGTAATTTGGTTTTGTAATTCGTCAAGGTTGTATCCTAAAGCTAATTTAGAAGCAATTTTAGCAATTGGATATCCAGTTGCTTTTGATGCCAAAGCAGAAGAACGAGATACACGTGGATTAATCTCAATTGCTACGATATCTTCTTTATCATCAGGAGAAACGGCGAATTGCACGTTACATCCTCCTGCAAAATTACCTATACTACGCATCATTAAGATAGCGTAATCACGTAATTTTTGGAAAGTAGTATCCGATAATGTCATCGCTGGCGCTACTGTAATCGAATCTCCTGTATGGATTCCCATTGGGTCCATATTTTCGATAGAACAGATAATTACAACATTATCATTTTTATCTCTTAAAAGTTCTAATTCGTATTCTTTCCATCCCATCAAAGCTTTGTCAATCAAAACTTCGTGAATTGGAGATGCTTCAAGACCAGCTGTTAATAAACGGTCAAAATCTTCCGGTTTGTATACGATAGCCGCTCCGGTTCCCCCCAGCGTAAACGAAGGACGAATTACTAATGGGAAACCAAATTCCTGAGCAATTTCTTTTCCTCTTAAATAAGAAGTACAAATTTCAGCAGGAGCTGTAGGTACACCTATTTTCTTTAAAAGATCTTTAAATTGATCTCTGTCTTCAGTAATATTTATGGCATTCACATCAACCCCAATCAATCTCACTCCAAAATCGTCCCAAATTCCTTTTTCCTGAGCCTCTAAACACAAGTTAAGTGCTGTTTGTCCTCCCATTGTAGGCAATACAGCATCAATTTGCGGATGCTCTTTTAGGATTTCAATGATCGATTTTGTAGTTAAAGGCTTCAAATAAATATGATCCGCCATAGAAGGGTCGGTCATAATTGTAGCAGGGTTCGAATTGATTAGGATAACCTCAATTCCTTCTTCACGAATAGAACGTGCTGATTGTGATCCTGCGTAATCAAATTCGCAAGCTTGACCAATAACGATAGGACCTGAACCTATAATTAAAACTGATTTTATTGAAGTGTCTTTTGGCATTATGATGTAATTATTGTTTTTTCAAGTTTTTTTTATTTCTCCTTCTTTCAATTTAAAATGATGCAACTCACTATAAATCTTAAGTTTGAGTTTTATTTCTGACAAGGTATAAAAAAGGGCGGTACTAAAAAAAGTAACGCCCTTATTGATGTTTATACAAACATTATTTTTTGTGTCTAGGTTCGCTAGAAACAGTCAATTTATGTCTTCCTTTAGCTCTTCTACGCGCAAGAACTTTTCTTCCATTTGCAGAAGCCATTCTGTCCATAAATCCGTGTTTATTTCTTCTTTTTCTTTTCGATGGTTGAAACGTTCTTTTGCTCATTGCTTTGTATCTTTAAATCTTATTATTGGTATCTTTTATTTTTTGTTGTGGTGGCTATTTCTAAACCGAGTGCAAATATACAAAGACTTTTTTTTCTGGCAAGAAGTTTTATAAAAATATTTTTAATTCCTTTTACTATATTTGCAAACACAAATTATATACCCATCATGTTAAACAAGAATATCAAACTTATTATTGCCGGACTTATCGTAATTACAAGCATTTGGCAATTCACAGAAAACAATATCGGAAACGGAATCTTCTTATTATTACTTACTGTAATTCCTGTTTTTCTTTATTATAGAAACGAATTTATCCTATTGGCTTTCTTAAAACTGAGAAAACAAGATTTTGAAGGCGCTCAAAAATGGCTTTCTTACATTAAAAACCCTGAATCAGCCTTAATAAGAAAGCAACAAGGATACTTCAATTATCTACACGGAATCATGCTTTCGCAAACTAACATCAATCAGTCTGAGAAATATTTCAAAAAAGCAATTGAATTAGGATTATCTATGGATATGGATTTGGCTGTAGCCAAATTAAATCTGGCAGGAATTGCTTTGTCACGCAGAAGAAAACTGGAAGCTACTAATTTAATTAGCGAGGTTAAAAAACTGGACAAACAAAACATGTTGAAAGATCAAATCACGATGATGAAAGAACAAATGAAGAAAATCTAAATTTTTCAGAAATAACAATACTAAAAATCCAAATTCCAAAAGAGTTTGGATTTTTTTATTACAAATAAGTAATCTCAATCAATAAAAATTGGAATTGGGATTTTCAGGATTGGATTTTTTTCCTAGAATAATATTAGCCAAATTAGCATTAAACCATCGGTATTTTGTGAAAATCATTACATGAGTCCCGCCTTCTACAACAATACAGTTTTTTATGTTTTTTACCGGAAATATCTCATCCCTGCTTCCATGAATATGAATCACTTTTTCATTAGCTTCAGGGCAATTCCACAACAAAACCTTTTCAAACGCCCATTTTAAATAACAAGCATTTCGCACCGAAAGAAATTTTTCATACAGCTGCATTTTATGTTTCATTTTCTTTCCTGAAATCAATTGTACCAACTTCACAAAACCCAGCATCAGACTAATTGGCACCAACTTATACAACCTTGTTGTTTTTATAAATTTTAAGCGTTTTGAAAATTCTAAACTAGTTTTTATACTCGAAATAATAATTAATTTTCTAACTGAAACACACTTTGCTATTTCCTGAACCAAAATCCCCCCGAAAGAAACCCCAATTAAAACCGGATTTTCTTCTTTTACATTTAACGCCATTCGTCTTGCATAATGCTCCAGTGTTTCATCTTTTTCCGGAATCTCCCATTCTAAATAATGAACATCAAAAAGAGTATCATCCAGTTTGATTTTTTCAAAAATCAAAGGATTTGCGGCCAGTCCAGGCATAAAATATACAGGAATTCTACTCATAAATAGGTTTCAAATTTCATTTTGCTAAAAAAACTAATTTAAAGTTTTTTACACTGCCCACCTAATAAGAAAACATTCTTTTATCACAACAGTACAAAATGAAAACCTAAAAACATTTTATTTTGACTATCAAATACTTAACTTTGCATTTCCCAATTCCTTTATTAAATCCCCAATAAAAGCAATTCGCTTTTACAAAATGAGTATTTCTCAAAAACACAGTTGTACACAATTCTTTTTAACCGGAATTTAAAACAAATAAAAAATTATGGAAACAATTGCATCTCTCGAAATCAAAGACAATACTTTTGCCAGACAATTTGAAACCACAACTCCGGAAGGAATCATTACAGTGGAATATTCTATACAGGAAAGAAAAATATTCCTAACCAAAATCAACACTCCTGAAACATTCAACGACGAAAAATTCATTGACAATCTAATTAAAACTATTTTAGAAAACGCCATTGAACAACGTTTAAAAGTAGTCCCTACCTACCCCAGAATCGTACAATTTTTCAAAAAAAATCCATTATACAAAGAATTACTTCCTCCCGGAATTCGAATTTAATCTTCATACAAAACCAAAAAAAAGAGGCATAAGAATCAACTTATGCCTTTTTAAAATTTATTTCAGAAAAAATTATTTTTCTATCTCTTTCATACTATCCATTTTCTTATGCGCTAAGAAACCAGTAATATCTTCAAAGTGTTCCACCACTCTTTTGTTTCCAAACTCGAAAACTTTTGTTGCCAGTCCGTCAAGGAAATCACGGTCGTGAGAAACCAAAATTAAAGTTCCGTCAAAATCACGTAATGCATCCTTAATAATATCCTTAGTTTTCATATCCAGGTGATTTGAAGGCTCATCCAGAATCAATAAATTTACCGGTTCCAACAATAATTTAATCATTGCCAGACGCGTTTTTTCTCCTCCTGAAAGCACTTTTACCTTCTTAGTGATATCATCACCCTGAAACATAAATGCTCCTAAAATATTTTTAATTTGCGTTCTGATGTCACCAACAGCAATCGCATCAATTGTTTCAAAAATAGTCGCATTTTCGTCTAATAAAGACGCTTGGTTTTGAGCAAAATATCCAATTTGAGCATTATGCCCTATTTCCAAACTTCCACCATCAATGCCAATTTCTTTCATGATAGCTTTAATCATCGTCGATTTTCCTTCCCCATTCTTACCCACAAAAGCTACTTTTTGCCCTCTTTCGATAACAATATTAGCATCTTTAAAAACCACATGATCTCCATACGATTTTGCCAAATCCTTAACCACAACCGGATATTGTCCTGAACGCGCTGCAGGTGGAAATTTCAGTTTTAAAGCCGAAGTATCTACTTCATCTACCTGAACAATTTCTAATTTTTCAAGCATTCTAACACGCGACTGAACCGCATCGGTCTTAGAAAAAGTCCCTTTAAAACGCTCAATAAAAGCCCTATTATCAGCAATCATTTTTTGCTGTTCGTCGTATGCTTTTTGCTGGTGGATTCTACGGTCTTTACGTAATTCTAAATAATGAGAATATTTCGCTTTGTAATCGTAAATACGTCCCATTGTCACTTCAATAGTACGATTAGTAATATTATCCACAAAAGCCCTGTCGTGAGAAATCACCACAACTGCCTTAGCCGAATTAATCAGAAAATCTTCCAACCATTGGATACTTTCAATATCCATGTGGTTGGTTGGCTCATCCAGCAAAATCAAATCCGGTTTACGCAATAAAATTTTAGCTAATTCGATTCGCATTCTCCATCCTCCTGAAAATTCCGAAGTTTGACGCGTAAAATCCTCACTCACAAACCCCAATCCTTTCAAAACCTTTTCTACTTCCGCCTCATAATTCACCTCTTCAATAGCGTAGAATTTTTCACTTAAATCCGAAACACGTTCGATTAATTTCATATAATCATCACTTTCGTAATCGGTACGAATAGTCAATTGCTCATTGATTTCGTCTATTTCAGATTTCATCTTAAAAACTTCAGAAAAAGCCTTAGAAGCTTCTTCCATTACCGTAGCACCATCAGTAGTCAATAAATGCTGAGGCAAATAAGCAATAACTGCTTCTTTTGGCGCCGAAATACTTCCTGTTGAAGGCTTAGAATTTCCTGCTATAATTTTCAGTAAAGTTGATTTTCCTGCACCATTTTTACCCATAAGGGCAATTTTATCGTTCTCATTAATAGCAAAAGAAACATCGCTAAAAAGTGTCGTTCCACCAAACTGAACCGATATATCGTTAATTGTAATCATTATATAAAGTTAGAAGTTAGAAGTCCGAAACTGGAAGTTTCAAAATTCTAAAAAAATTAAAAATGCAAAGATAACTTAATTAAACAATTAGACAATTGTAATTTTACTTTCAAAAAACTAAAAACCGCAAATTCACTAATTAAAAAATTTGCGAATTTGCGGTTGAATTATTTTTAAATTTTACTATTAAGCTACTCTTTTCGCCATTTTTTAGTTTCCTCAAAAACATGTTCTAAAATAGCAGCTTCTTTTTCATCAAATTCCATATTTCTCCTTGCCATAACCAATTTAGCTGTTTCAAAAGCTTTCTTAGTTATATAAGTAGTAAAACCGGCAGCACCACCCCATGAAAAACTCGGAACAAAATTACGAGGAAAGCCACTACCAAAAATATTAGAACTCACCCCTACCACTGTTCCGGTATTAAACATAGTATTGATACCACATTTACTATGATCCCCCATCATTAACCCGCAAAACTGCAATCCTGTTTTAGCAAAACCTTCGGTTTCATAACTCCATAATTTTACTTCTTCGTAATTATTCTTTAAATTCGAATTATTAGAATCCGCCCCTATATTACACCATTCTCCCAAAACCGAATTCCCTAAAAACCCGTCATGTCCTTTACTCGAACAAGCAAACAATACCGAATTATTTATTTCTCCTCCAATTTTAGAATACGGACCTACCGTTGTAGCCCCGTAAACCTTTGCCCCTAACTTAACCACAGCCCCTTCACACAAAGCAAAAGGTCCGCGAATTAGAGAACCTTCCATTATTAAGGTATCTTTTCCAATATAAATTGGTCCCGTTGATGCATTTAAAGTCACAAATTCCAACTGAGCTCCTTCTTCGATAAAAATATTCTCAGGAGCAATTACGTTAACACTCGCCGGGATAGGCTGTGATTTTCTATCCTCAGTCAAAAATTCAAAATCCTCACGTATAGCAGCATTATTCTTAGAAAAAATATCCCAGGTATTCATCACTGTCAAACAGTCCTCACTATACTCTATAATCTCATAACTATCAAAATCAACTTCTTCCTGACTGTCATTAGTATAAAAAGCAATTACTTCTTCTCCTTTAAAAATAGCCTGATTGGATTCTAAATTAGAAACCATTTCTACTAAAACAGCATTAGGAAGAAAAGAAGCATTAATCATAACATTCTCTTCTAATTCCACCATTGGATATTTATCTGATAAATATTCCTCGGTTAAAGTTGTAATTGTTGAACCTAAATATTTCTCCCATTTTTGACGAATCGTTAAAATCCCTATAAGAATATCCGCTACCGGACGAGTGAAAGTAAAAGGCAACAAAGCATTACGAGCCGGACCATCAAAAAGTATATAATTCATAAAGTTTTCTTTTTTATTAATTGCGGTTTCCTACAAAAACCCGATGCCAAAGTTACAAAGTTTTCAAAGAGATAAAAATAAAAAAGCCTCCCAAAAGGAAGGCTTAATCTATTATTTAAAAACAAATTAAAATTATTTAATGTGTTTAGCGTATTTAGTTTTGAATTTATCAATACGTCCTGCAGTATCGATAAGTTTAGATTTACCTGTGTAAAAAGGGTGAGAAGTTCTAGAGATCTCCATTTTTACAACTGGATATTCTACACCTTCGTGTACAATTGTTTCTTTAGTTTCTGCTGTAGATTTAGTGATAAAAACGTCGTCATTAGACATGTCTTTAAAAGCAACTAATCTGTAATTTTCTGGGTGTACACCTTTTTTCATCTTGAATCTTTTTTATTTGTTTGGTTATAACTCATTTTGAAGCTTTCCTTCTCAGAAAAGGTATAAACTAATTATAACTTTTTATTATAAATTATTTTGAGGATGCAAAAATACAATTATTTTTCAATAAACAAATCTTTATTTCTTTTTTTTATATAAATACCTAAAAACAGTTTTTTACTCTTCAATATACAGGGAATTACTATATTTGTTGCTCAATTGAAAGCATCAAACAATGATTCACGAAACTATCAAAAAAAATGGGGTTACTTTTGGAATTATCACTGGTTTAGCATCCGTTTTAATTACCACTTTAATCTATTCTATCGATTTAAATCTATTCACATCACCTTGGATTGGTTTTTCTAATTTAGCCCTGTATCTTATCATTGCAGTTGTATTACTAACAAAAACAAAAAGAGAATTCCAAGGTATTTTTACTTTTAAAGATGCTTTCACCACTTATTTTATTTCTGCTTTAATTGGAATCGCAATATCTGTTGTTTTCAACATTATACTATTCAATCTTATTGACCCTGCTGCCAAAGATACCATCAAAGAATTAACCATAAAATTTATGATTTCGGCAATGGAAAAATTCAAAGCTCCGGCTGAAGGAATCAATAAAGCAATTAAAGACTTAAAAGAAAACGATCAATTCTCAGTTATAGGACTCTTGAAAGGTTCTTTGTCCAGTATTGTTTTCTGTACCATTTTTGGTTTAATTTTGGCTGCTTTCTTTAAAAGCAAACCCTCATCACAAGAATAAAATCGATGAATTTATCTATATTAATACCACTTCTTAACGAAGAAGAATCACTTCAGGAACTTTACACCTGGATTATCAAAGTAATGCAGGAAAACCGTTATTCTTATGAAATTATATTTCTTGATGACGGAAGTTCTGATAAATCCTGGTCTATTATACAAGGATTTGCATCCGAAAACACGCATGTAAAAGGAATCCGATTCATGAAGAATTTCGGAAAATCACAGGCTTTACACGCTGGTTTTGCTAAAGCTCAGGGAGATGTTATCATCACCATGGACGCCGACTTGCAAGACAGCCCTGAAGAAATTCCGGAATTATACGAAATGATTACCGCTCAAAATTTCGACTTGGTTTCAGGATGGAAAAAGAAACGTTATGATTCAGTTGTGGCAAAAAATCTTCCGTCAAAATTATTCAACTGGGCTGCGCGAAAAACTTCAGGTGTTGAATTAAATGATTTTAATTGTGGTCTAAAAGCGTATCGCAATGTTGTTGTAAAAAACATTGAAGTTTCAGGGGAAATGCACCGATACATTCCTGTTTTAGCAAAAAATGCCGGATTTGGAAAAATTGGTGAGAAAGTAGTA